>Ga0310691_10004139_pt1 | contig 16603 bp, 15 predicted proteins | sample 176DNAGHGlowgp2_FD_203887 | JGI IMG/M metagenome (GOLD analysis project Ga0310691, IMG submission 203887) | Sheep rumen microbial communities from Palmerston North, Manawatu-Wanganui, New Zealand - 1766 DNA GHGlow gp2 (v2) (version 2) | ecosystem: Host-associated > Mammals > Digestive system >...
GAAGTTCGTCTGTTCCAAGTGCGGCAAAACCGCCGATGTCACCACCCGTGCCCCCAGATGTGTCTGCGGCGGCCTGTGGGATCTTGATTTCCAGCCGCCCAAGTTTGACTTCTCGCTGGTGGATACGCACCAGTGGAACCTGTTCCGCTACCGGCAGTTCATGGCGCTGGAGGACGAGTCCTGGCGCGACGTCACTCTGGGCGAGGGCATGACCCCCGTGGTACGGCTGGACGACGACGTGCTGCTGAAAATGGACTATTTTATGCCTACGCTCTCCTTCAAGGACCGTGGCGCGGCGGCGCTGATCGCCCACTGTAAGGCCATCGGCGTGGGCCGGGTGGTGCAGGACAGCAGCGGCAACGCCGGCAACGCTGTGGCCGCCTACTGCGCCAGGGCCGGGATATCCTGCGAGATTTTCGTGCCGGAGGGTACCTCCCCCAAGAAAATCGACATGATCCGCGCCCACGGCGCCGTCTGCACTGTGGTGCCCGGCAGCCGGGATCACTGCGCCGACGTATGCCGGACCAAGGTAGAGAGCGATGGCATCTACTACGCCAACCACGTGTACAATCCCTTCTTCTATGAGGGCACCAAGACCTACATCTACGAGGTATACGAGCAGTTGGGCCGCATCCCCGAGCATCTGGTGATCCCGGTGGGCAACGGTACGCTGTTCCTGGGCGCCATCTACGCACTGGAGCATCTGCTCTCCTCCGGCTGCATCGACCACATGCCCCTCATCATCGCTCTGCAGTCGGAGCGCTGCGATCCCCTCCTGCGGGCCATGGAAACGGACAGCGATGTGCCCGCCGCCGTGTCCCCCGCCCCCACGCTGGCCGAGGGCATCGCCATTGGGCAGCCCATGCGGGGCGAGACCATCCTGCGCCTGGCAAAAAAGCACGGCGTCCGCTTCGTCCACGCGCCGGAGGATGAGATCCTGGCGGCCCGGGCCGCTCTGGCTCGGAAGGGTATCTACTGCGAGCACACCACCGCCGCCAACTACGCCGCCTATCTCCAGTACTGCCGGCAGTATGGTCCCACGCCGGACTGTCTCATCACCATGTGCGGCGCTGGCCTGAAATCCGACCACTGAGGCACCGTATGATAGAAAAACACCCCGGAGAGTTCTCCGGGGTGTTTCTTTTCTTAACCGTCGATGGATATCACGGTGTAGTCCTCCGCCTCCACCGCCTGTTTCATCTTTTGGCGGTCTGCCTGGCCGTTGAGCCGCACCAGAGCCACTCCTTTTTCATGGCTGGCGTCAGCGCAGGCCACGCCGGGCACCGCCTCCAGCGCCCGCTTCACCGCCGCTTCGCAGTGTTGGCACATCATGCCGTCAATGTGCATGGTCACGATCTGCTCCTCCGGCGCCGCCGTCAGATCCGCTGCGGGAATCTGCTTCCTGGCGTGATCATGGCTGGGATCGTACAGCTTGCACCAGTTGAGCCGCAGGGCGTTGGACACCACGCAGAAGCTGGAGAGGCTCATGGCCGCCGCGCCGAACATGGGGTTCAGCATCAGGCCCAGGGGGATGAACACACCCGCCGCCAGGGGGATGCCGATGGAGTTATAGAAGAAGGCCCAGAACAGATTCTGGTGGATGTTCCGCAACGTGGCCCGGCTGAGACGGATGGCCGCCGGCACGTCACTGAGGCGGCTCTTCATCAGCACCACGTCCGCCGCATCGATGGCCACGTCGGTACCTGCGCCGATGGCGATGCCCAGATCGGCACGGGTCAGGGCCGGGGCGTCGTTGATACCGTCCCCCACCATGGCCACCTTGCCCTGCTGCTGCAGTCGGCGGATGACACTCTCCTTGCCGTCGGGCAGGACGCCGGCGATCACCTCGTCCACACCGGCCTGGGAGCCGATGGCCCGGGCGGTCTTCTCGTTGTCGCCGGTGAGCATCACCACCCGGATACCCATGTTCCGCAGCTGGCGCACCGCCTCAGGGCTGTCGGCCTTGATGACGTCCGCTACGGCGATGACGCCCAGCAGTTCCCCGTCACGGCAGAACAGCAGCGGCGTCTTGCCCTGGTCGGAGAGCTCTTCAGCCTTGGTGCGGATGTCCGCCGAAACATTGGTCTTTCCCGAGATAAAGGACAAACTGCCGCCCAGCAGCTTGGCGCCGTTCCATACGGCCTCCAGGCCGTTGCCCGGCAGAGCGCGGAAGTCCTCCACCGCCACGGCGGAGATGCCGCGGCTCTTGGCCTCCTGCAGCACAGCCCGGGCCAGCGGATGCTCGCTGCCCTGCTCCAGAGCCAGAGCCAGCGTCAACAGCTTCTCCTCGTTCACAGAGACGGGGATCACGTCCGTCACCTTCGGCTCGCCGGCGGTGATCGTGCCGGTCTTGTCCAGCACCACGATGTCCGTCTTGCCGGCGCTCTCCAGGGAGGCCGCCGTCTTAAAGAGAATGCCGTTCCTGGCGCCCACGCCGCTACCCACCATGATGGCCACAGGGGTGGCCAGGCCCAAGGCGCAGGGACAGCTGATGACCAGCACGGAGATGCCCCGTGCCAGGGCATAGCCAAAGTCGCCGCTGATGAGCGTCCACACCAGGGTGGTGACGGCGGCAATGGAGATCACCACGGGGACGAAGATGCCGGACACCTTGTCGGCGATCTTGGCAATGGGCGCCTTGGTGGCCGCCGCGTCGCTGACCATCTGGATGATCTGGCTGAGGGTGGTGTCCTCCCCCACCCGGGTGGCGCTGCAGCGAAGCAGGCCGGACTGATTGATGGTCCCGGCGGAAACCAGATCCCCTGCCGCCTTGTCCACCGGCAGGCTCTCGCCTGTCAAGGCACTCTCATTGACAGCGCTTGTGCCGTCTATGACTTTTCCGTCCACCGGGACATTTTCACCGGGACGAACCACGAACACATCGCCCTTCTGCACGTTCTGGACGGCGATCTCCGTCTCCTGGCCGTTCCGGACCACGGTGGCGGTCTTGGGCGAGAGCTTCATGAGGCTCTTGAGGGCATCGGTGGTTTTGCCCTTGGAGCGGGCCTCCAGCATCTTGCCCACGGTGATCAGCGTCAGGATCATGGCTGCGGATTCGAAGTAGAACTCGTGCATATACCCCATGACCGCTTGACCGTCGCCCCGCAGCTGGGCGCCCGTCATGGCAAACAGGGCATAAGTGCTGTAGATAAAAGCGGCGGCGGAGCCCAAGGCCACCAGCGTATCCATATTTGGTGCCCGGTGAGCCAACGCCTTGAAGCCGCTGATAAAGAACCGCTGGTTGATAACCATGACGATGGCCGCCAGCAGTAGCTGCAGCAGGCCCATAGCCACATGGTTGTCCTCGAAAAACGCCGGCACAGGCCAGTGCCACATGGTATGGCCCATGGAGAAGTACATCAGCACCAGCAAAAAGCCCAGGGAACAAAGCAGACGGCGCTTCAGCTTCGGGGTCTCCGTGTCCCGCAGCTCATCCTCAGCGGTATCGGCGCTGCTTCTGGGGGCGCCCTTCACCGACGCGCCGTAGCCGGCGTTTGTCACCGCGGCAATGATGCTCTCCGGCGACGCCGTACCCTCCACGCCCATGGAGTTGGTCAGCAGGCTCACGGAGCAGGACGCCACCCCCGGCACCGCCGATACCGCCTTCTCCACCCGGGCGCTGCAGGCCGCGCAGCTCATGCCCGTCACATTATATTGTGTCATACCTTTACACCTCTTCTGTGTCAACACCTGTGACCTGATAATCCAGCATGGTTACCGCCAGGCGCAGCTGCTGGGGGTCCACGAGACGATCACAGAGGACGGTAGCGGTCTTATTCTTCAGATCCACCTGACACACCGCACCCTCGATCTTGTTGAGGCGGCGCTCCACGGCCCGCCTGCAGTTGTCGCAGTGCATACCCTCGATGTGCAGAACGTACTTTTCCCGCACCGGGCCGTCCAGCGTCTTCTTCTCATCCGTATCAATAATGCCGCCGCCACCGCCGCAGCAGTCTCCCTGACCCCTGGCGTGCTTCACCACGCTGAGAACGCCGCCCACGGCGGCAGCCGCGATCACAGCAATCAGTACGTAATTAATCCATCCCATTTTTATCGTCCCTTCTATGATAACCGCTTTTATTCATTTCATCATCTTCTGCACCAGGTTTACCAGCTCGTCCACCACGCTGTCATCCCCGTTCTGGAGATCCCGTACCACGCAGGAGCGGATGTGGCGGGCCAGCAGATCCCGGTTGAAGGCGCTGATGGCCGCCGCCACCGCCGACGACTGGGTGATGATATCGGCGCAATAGGCGTCCCGCTCGATCATGCCGGCCAGACCGCGAACCTGTCCCTCGATGCGGTTGAGGCGGTTGATGAGCTTTTTCCGCTCCTCCTCCGACCGCTCCGTTCGCTTCTCACAGCAGGCGCATTTTTTATCACAATCCATAATCAGTCTCCTCTCCAAGATACCCCATGGGGGTATTGTCAGTATATACCCCCACCGGGTATTTGTCAATGAAAAAGTTAGAGAATGCTAATGGTTTTTCGCTCAGTGCCCATAGCGATACTTGTCCCACACCGAAGCAAAAAAAGACAGACGCCAAAAGGCGTCTGTCTTTTTTTGGTGCGCGAGGCGGGACTTGAACCCGCACGTCCGTAATGGACACTAGAACCTGAATCTAGCGAGTCTGCCAATTCCACCACTCGCGCATTTGCGTTCAGCAGGAGTTATTATAGCCAGATCCGCACCACTTGTCAAGAGTTATTTTTACTTTTTTCGCCGGCCATTCTCCTCTTGTGCTGATCCGCCGGATCACACGCCGGCTTCTCTCCCCCGCCACACGTGCTTTTCCCGGCTGCCACCTGTATTTTTGGTTTCTTTTTACCGATCCGAAAATTTTGTTATCATTTTGTAATTTTTCTGTAGCTTTTTTGAAAGAGTTGTGTTATACTCTCCCTTGGATCAAAGATTACCCGCTCGAAAGGAAGATTTCGATATATGTCAAAACGAGTATCCGGTCTGGTTCTGGCTCTATCCGTATTGCTGTCCAGCTTTGTCATCGCCCCCGCTGAACAGACTGCCGCCCCTGTGGATGGCGGTGAAACCTACACCGCCGCTGTGGAGATGCTGGCTGCCTCCGGCGTGAATGCCGGTTCCTCCGTCGCCATGGGCACCAGCCTGCAGCTGCCCATCGATCTGGGCATGCTGGACGGCGAAGGCAGTCTCTCTCTGACCCAGTTGACCGCCCAGGCTCCTGCGGTGCGTCAGGAGCAGCAGAGGGCCCGGGAAGACGCCGAGGCTAAGATCATCACCGAGGCTGCGGCCGACGCGGCCCTGCTGGTGCAGTACGACGGCGTAATGGTCACTGCGGACACTCTCACCATCCGCACCGATCCCAATGGCGACAGCGCCGCCCTTCGTACGCTTCACAGCGGCAAGGTGGCCCGCCTGCTGGATGCCAAAGACGGCTGGTATCAGGTGGAGTTCTGCGGTACCACCGGTTACGTCAGCGCCGACGCCTGTCAGGCCGTCCACTATGACGACTACGCCGGCACCTACGCCACCCGCATGATCCTGGAGGACGTGATCCAGTTCGCCTACACCTATCTGGGCACCCCCTACGTCTACGGCGGCACCAGCTACTCCGGCATCGACTGCTCCGGTTTCACCATGATGGTGTTCAGCCACTTCGGTTACAATCTGTGCCACGGCGCCACCGGGCAGTACTATCAGACCCGCCACGTATCCGACGCGGAGCGTCAGGCTGGCGACCTGGTGTTCTTCAGCACCGAGGGCGGCATCAGCCACGTGGGCATCTATCTGGGCGGTGGACAGTTTATCCACGCCAGCTCCAGCCGGGGCGTCACCATCAGCTCCCTTTACGAGAGCTACTACGCCTCCTGCTATCTGTTCGCCAGCCGTGTCATCGACGAATAAGCCGATACAAGTTAAAACCCCGCCTCGCTCACCGCGAGGCGGGGTTTTTCAGTTTCATCAGCTCTTTCCGCGGATCTGCTTGCCGCAGCGGGGACAGGTGATGACGATGTTCCCTTTGCCGCGGGGTACACGGCAGACGGCGCGGCAGTCCGGGCAGGTGAAGTATTTGTGGTCCTTGTCCCGGGCCTGGATCCTGGCATCGGTAAAGCGGCGGCGAACCGGATACCAGACCTTGTTGAGAAAGGCGGCGTTCTCCGCCCGGCGCTTATAGAGATTCCGGGAGAAAATGCGGTAGATGATGCACACCGCCAGAATCGCGGCCACTACGTTGAGGATCGCGCCGGCGATTCCTTGGCGCACGAAGATATTCGCCACATTCAATAGGATCAGCACCCAAATCATGCACAGGCCCAGCTGATCCGCGCCGTTGCGGCCGTACATGAACCGGGACAGGGCGTTGCCGATTCGCTGAAAGACATTCATACCACAGGGTCTCCTTCACGAATTACATATGTGTATTTTACCGAAAAAGCGGCCCGCCGTAAAGAGGGGCCCCATAAAATTAACAAATTGGACACTTTTTCCCCTGTCAGTCCCCACTTTTCCGCTTTATCCGTTGCATTTCCCCAGTGGGATTGATATAATATATATGTATTGTTATACGCACACGGGGCCGGCGGGCAATCGCCCACCGACCCCTATCTGAAAAGCGGCGCGTATGGCCCGGCCGGGGCGAACGGCGCTGCGTGGTCGTCACCGGTTTCCGCGCCGCTTACTGCATCCTATGCCGCGGGTCCGGCTGCCGTGCGCTGCCCACTTCTACGAAAGGATCCACCGATATGATCAAGATCTCCCCCTCCATCCTCTCTGCCGATTTCGCCAATCTGCAGCGGGACATTGAAGCCATCTCCACCGCCGACTACGTTCATGTGGACGTAATGGATGGACTGTTCGTGCCCAACATCTCCATCGGCATTCCGGTGGTCAAGTCCATCCGGCCCGTGACGAACCTGCCGCTGGACGTGCATTTGATGATCGACCGGCCGGTGCGCTACGTGGAGCAGTTCTGCGACGCCGGCGCCGACTTGGTCACCTGCCACGTGGAGGCCGACACCGAGGAGAACATCCACGCGGCCATTGCCAAGATCCGGGCCAGGGGCAAGCGCCCCGGCGTGGTGGTGAAGCCCAAGACCCCAGCCAGCGCCGTACTCCCCTTTATTGATGAGGTGAACATCATCCTGGTGATGACGGTGGAGCCGGGCTTCGGCGGTCAGAAATTCATGGCCGACATGATGCCCAAGGTGGCACAGATCCGCCAGTATATCGATGCCATGAACCCCGGCTGCGAGCTGGAGGTAGACGGCGGCGTGGATCCCACCACTGCCAGGATCTGCGTTGCCTCCGGCGCCAACGTGCTGGTGGCCGGCAGCGCCGTGTATAAGGCGGCGGATATCCCCGCGAGAATTCAGGAGTTGAGAGGTTAAGCCCATGGAATACTTTCCCGCACCACTGGAAAAGCTGGTGGAGCAGTTTGCCCGTCTGCCGGGCATCGGCGGCAAGAGCGCCCAGCGTCTGGCCTTTCACGTGCTGGATCTGCCCATGGAGGAGGCCCAGGAGTTTGCCGACGCCATCGTGGCCGCCAAAAAGAGTGTGACGCTGTGCCCGGTGTGCCAGAACCTCACCGAGGGCGGTCTGTGCCCCATCTGTGCCTCCCCCAAGCGGGACGGCAGCGTCATCTGCGTGGTGGCCGATAGCCGGGACGTGATCGCCATGGAGCGCGCCCGGGAGTTCAACGGCCACTACCATGTGCTCCACGGCGTCCTCAGCCCTATGAACCACGTGGGGCCCGACGATCTGCATATCAAATCCCTGCTGGATCGGGTGGCCGCCGGCGGCATCGAGGAGGTCATCATGGCCACCAATCCCGATACTGAGGGGGAAGCTACTGCCCTTTACATCGCCCGTCTGCTCAAGCCCTTCGGCGTCAAGGTCACTCGCCTGGCCTACGGCATCCCCGTGGGCGGACATCTGGAGTTTGCCGACGACGCCACCTTGATGCGGGCCCTGGCCGGACGGCAGGAGCTGTAAGCCCGGGCTGCCTCTGTAAGTGAAAATACCATCCCAAATAAGGAGAACGGCATATGGATAAGAAAGATTCCATCATTCTGCAGCAGCTGGAGGTCATCCGCTCCATGACGGAAAACAGTCTCAAGCGCATGGACAGCGATTTCTGGGGCACTCCCTTTGCCAACATCGGCAAGAAGTCCGATGCCCCCTCCGCCGGTGGGACAGGAGCAGGTGATGCCAAGAAGGATCAGCCCCCCACCGCCGACGGTAAGGACAAGGAGCCGGAGGTCCGGGAGGAGGAGTTCCCGCCGGAGAAGATCGAGGATCTGAAGGCGGAGTTGGATAGCTACATCGGTCTGGAAGCCATCAAGGAGGAGGTCCGCAACCTCATCAACATGGTCCAGGTCTATAAGCTGCGCCGGGAGCACGACCTGCCCACCACCGATATGTCCCTCCACATGGTGTTCACCGGCAACCCCGGCACCGGCAAGACCATGATCGCCCGCCTCATGGCCCGCATCTACCGCTCCCTTGGCATTTTGTCCAAGGGCCAGCTGGTGGAGGTGGACCGCAGCGGTCTGGTGGCTGGCTACGTGGGTCAAACGGCCATCAAGACATCCAAGGTCATTGAGAAGGCCATGGGCGGCGTGCTGTTTGTGGACGAGGCCTACGCCCTCAACGGCCGCAGCGAGAACGACTTTGGCCAGGAGGCCATCGACACGCTGCTCAAGGCCATGGAGGACCACCGGGACGATCTGGTGGTCATCGTGGCGGGTTACACAGAGCTGATGAAGAAGTTCATCCACTCCAACCCCGGCCTGGAGTCCCGGTTCAACCGCTTCCTGGAGTTTGCCGACTACACCACCGACGAGATGATGGGCATCTTCAAAATGCAGTGCAAGAAGGGCTTTTACACTCTGGCTGACGGCGTGGAGGATCTGGTGCGGGATTACATCAATGAAGAAAATGTGGATCCCGAGGTCTTCGGCAACGGCCGCGGCGTCCGCAACATCTTCGAGAATATCCTGGTCCAGCAGAACAACCGCCTGGCTGCCATGGAGACTATCACCCGGGAGGATCTCATGACCATTATCCCGGACGACGTGCTCCATGCCCGGGGCAAGATCGACTGATATTGAAACCATGGCAAAGGAACAAACCTGGCACATCACCGTGGACGGCGCAGAACATACAGTCACCTACGTGCGGCCGGGTCTGCGCTCCGGCGGCGCCGCTCTCTATGTGGATGGCGGCGAGGGTCGGCTGATCCGGCCCCGGGACGGCTACCTGGACGAGCCCATCCACGTGGGTGGAAAAGAGTGCCGCTTTGTCCTGCGGGAGTACCTGCCCGACGTGGCAGTGGACGGTGTCTTTTTGGACAGCGGCAAGCCCTACGCCCCCATCGCTCCCCTGCCCACCTGGTGCCGTGTTCTCACTGCGCTGACCATTCTGGCCTGCTTCGTGCTGATTCGGAATCTGCCGATCAGCATTGTGGCGGCGTTCATCGCCTGGCGTGGCAGCGAACGCATTGCCCAGCGCAGCGGCGTAGCAGCGGAGAAAAAGCTCCGGCAGTGCCTGGCCGTTCTGACGGTTATCTGGGTACTGGCGGTGGTGCTTCGACTGAGCGGTCTCCTTGGCGGATGATCTGATGATAAAAAAGGGTCCGGAAAGGCAGTTGCCTTTCCGGACCCTTTTCGCTTCTCTTATTCCATCTCGTCCAGCGTGAGTTCAAAGGAGGCCAGGAAGTGCTCCCGGAAATACTCCAGCTCCGGCATATCGTAGCTGTCCAGGGCCGCGGCGGTCTGCTCGGCCGCCTTCTTGAACTCCAGGTTGCCCGCCTTCAGCTCCTCCACGCACTTGATGTAAGCGGAGAGCTTGTCCGCCGCCTTCACCAGTTGCTCGATCTCCTTGTTTTCAGGTCGCAGGATCTTGTCGTAGGCGGAACGCAGTTCCTCCGGCAGCATCCCCAGCAGCTTGCCGCAGGCGATGGACTCCACCTGCTTGTAGGCGTCCCGGATGGCGGGGTTGTAGTACTTGATGGGGGTGGGCATGTCGCCGGTGAGGATCTCGCTGGCGTCGTGGTACAATGCCGCCACCGTCACGGCGCCCTCATCCACCTGGCCGCCGAAATACATGTTGCGAATGACCGCCAGCGCATGGGCCAGCACCGCCACCTGGTGGCTGTGCTCCTGAATATTCTCGGTGTAGCTGTTGCGCATCAGCGCCCAGCGGTTGATGAACCGCATTCGGGCGATATAGGCAAAAAAGTGATTCATTGTTTCACGACCTCCCCTGTCAGTCTTTCTCCGTCGTTGCCGGTGATGCGCACCGGCAGCACTTGATTGTGGTAGTTCCCAACCGGCACCGCCACCTCCATATAGTTGGGGGCATGGCCCACGCTTTGGCCCTCCTTTTCCTGCTCAAAAAGCACGGGATACGTCTCCCCCACACAGGCGCTCAGATAGGCCCGGTGCATCTCCTCCGCTACCGCAGCGGCCCGGTGAGCCCGCTCCTCCTTCACGGCGGCGGTATTCTGCCGCATGGCAGCAGCCTTGGTTCCGGGGCGGACGGAATAAGGGAAAATATGCATGGCGGCAAAACGGCATGTTTTGATAAATTCCAACGTTTTCTGGAACTCCTCCTCTGTCTCCTCCGGAAAGCCCGTGATGAGATCGGTAGTGATGGCGGGACGGTGGAAGTACTCATTCAGCAACTCCACCGACCGGGCATATCGGGCGGTGTCGTACTTCCGGTTCATCCGCCGCAGGGTCTCGTCGCAGCCGCTCTGGAGGGACAGGTGGAAGTGGGGGCAGAGATTGGGCAGCTTGGCCGCCCGGCGGCAGAAGTCCTCGGTGATGGTCCGGGGCTCCAGAGAGCCCAGGCGGATGCGCATCTCTCCCGCCGCCTCATTGACCGCCTCCAACAGGTCGATGAGACCCACGCCGCCCAACAGATCCCGTCCGTAGGAGGAGATCTCGATGCCGGTGATGACGATCTCCCGATAGCCCTGCCGACGCAGTTCTCTCGTCTGCTCCACCGCCGTCTCCAGAGGCAGAGAGCGCACCGGTCCCCGGGCAAAGGGGATGATGCAGTAGGTACAGAAATTTACGCAGCCGTCCTCCACCTTCAACATGGCACGGGTACGGCTGGCCATACCACCGGCGGGCAGCACCTCAAACCAACGGCGGCGCAGGGCGTCGTCCAGCAGTTGTAGGGGCTGATGCTCCTCCGCCACCTGCTCCAGCAGGTCCAGGAAGGCCATCCGGTCACCGGTGCCGGCGATGAGATCCAGCTCCAGGCCCGCCGCCTCCTCCGCGTGGGTCTGGACGTAGCAGCCGCAGGCCGCCACCACCGCCTCGGGGTTCAGCTTCCTGCACCGGCGGATCATCTGGCGGGACTTCTTGTCGCTGACCGCCGTCACCGAACAGGTGTTGACGATATAGGCGTCCGCCGCCGACTCGAAGTCCACCAGCTCGTGGCCCCGGCGCAGTAGCTCCTGCTCCATGGCCTGGGTCTCATATTGGTTCACCTTGCAGCCCAAGGTGTAGATGGCAACTTTCATGGTTTCTCCTTGCACTTTTTCCATCCGTCAAAAAACAGCGCCGCTGTTTTTTGAAAAGGCTTGCGGCCTGCTGCAGCGCACTCGCTACGCTCGCACGTTTGCAGGCCGAGTTGTGTTTTTTCTGACGCACATGTCGCCAGAAAAAACGTTTTCATGTCTTCGCGCCCTGCGGGCCGCGAACTCTGCGAGGCATTTTTCTGCGCGAGTCGGCTTTTCGGCCCGGCCTATGCTTTCTCCTTGCACTTTTTCCGCGCATTTTGTATAATAAAGGGTATGTGTTATTATACTGTATCCCGCCGCCGGTGGCAAGTCCCCCGGCTGGCGAAAATTCTTGCCCAAAGGGGTGTTTTCTTTGCACTATCTGGATTACGCCGCCACCACGCCCATTCCCCAAGCGGTGGCTGACGAAATGTATCACGTGCTGACCGAGCAATTCGGAAATCCCTCCGCCCAGTATCCCCTGGGCTATGCGGCCAGAACTCTGGTGGAGGACAGCCGCTCTATTATCGCCGATGCGCTGGGCTGTGAAGGCAAAAACCTCTTCTTCACCTCCTGCGGAACGGAGAGCAACAACTGGGCCATCCGCTCCGCTGTCTGGCACGGCCGCCGCACCGGCAGGCACATCATCACCACCGCCGTAGAACACAGCGCTGTGCTGGAACCCCTCCGGACCTTGGCGCAGGAGGGCTGCGAGGTCACACGCCTTCGCCCCGACCGGGATGGCAGCATCACCGTGAAGCAGGTGGCGGACGCCCTCCGGGAGGACACGGTTTTGGTCTCCATGATGCTGGTGAACAACGAGACCGGCTGCGTCTTTCCCGTGGCGGAGGTGGCGCAGCTGCTGAAGGAACAAAAAAGCTCCGCTCTCCTCCATTGCGACGCTGTCCAGGGCTTTTTGAAGGTGCCCTGCGATCCCGTCCGCTGGGGCGTGGATCTCATGTCTCTCTCCGCCCACAAGGTCGGCGGCCCCAAGGGCATTGGCGCATTGTATGTGGCCGATTCTCTGAAGAACTTTCGCCCCCTGCTGCCCGGCGGCGGCCAGGAGCGGGGCTTCCGCTCCGGCACCGAGGCCACGGCCCAGATTGCCGGCTTTGCCAAGGCGGTAGAGCTGCGGCGGAAAAACCTCGGCGAAAAGCTGGAGCGGATGGCCGCTCTGAAAACTTATTGCCGCGAGAGGCTCCTGACCATCCCCGGTATGGAACCCGTGGGCAGCGGTACGGCGCCTCACATTCTGTCCCTATCTCTGGTGGGCTATCCCAGCGCCAACATCGTCACAGAGCTGGGCGCGCAGGACATCTGCATCAGTGCCGGCTCCGCCTGCCACAAGGGCAAACCCAGCCATGTCTTCGCCGCCATGGGGCTTCCCAAGCGGGTGGCCGCCGGGACTATCCGCATCAGCTTCGGCCCGGAAACCACCGAGGCGGACATTGATGCCCTGTACGAGGCACTGAAAGAGCATCAGGCCCGTCGATTCCCCATGCTGTAAAAACTGCCCGGACTTTCTGCGATGCTTCTGATCCAGCATCAGACGAGGTAACTCCTATGTTTCAACGACTCCGTAGCCGGGACGGCGCCTTTTATCGCCGTCTTCTGGCTCTGACGCTGCCCATGGCGGTGCAAAATCTCATCACTTTCTCCCTGGGACTCATCGACACCTTTATGGTGAGCCAGCTGGGCAACGACGCCATGGCCGCCGTCACCGCCGCCAACGTGCCGGTATTCCTGCTGCTGAGCACCGTGTTCGGATTTCAGAGCGGTCTGGGCATTCTGGCCAGCCAGTACTGGGGCAAGCGGGACACGGTGAATATCAGCCGCGCCTTGGGTGTGGCTGCTTTCCTAGGTGCGGGACTCTCCATCCTGCTGGCCATGGCCTTTTTCCTGTGGCCGGTGGCGATCATGGACCTGCTCAGCAACAGCCATCATCTTAGCATTCTCGGGGCCCCCTACCTGCGGCTCATCGGATTCTCCTACGTATGTAACGTTCTGTCCAGTCTGTACGTCAGCGTCCAGCGCAGCGCCGGTAATCCCCGGTTCGGCATGCGGCTGTTTGGCTTTTCCACTTTGCTGAACACGATCCTCAACTACATCTTCATCTTCGGTCACTTTGGCGCCCCGGCCCTGGGGATCGAGGGTGCTGCTCTAGCCACACTCCTGTCCCGGGTGGTGGAGCTGATCATCTGCGTGGTTTACGCCCTGCGCAGTAAGAAGGTCCCTCTCCACGCCTATGCCTTTTTGCGACCCGGCTGGGATATGATGAAGCGGTTTGTCCACTATGCCTGGCCTGTGGTGCTCAATGAACTGCTGTGGGGCACCGGATCGGCACTGCTGACGGTGATCCTGGGCTATATGGCCAACTCCGTGGAGATGCTGGCAGCCTACTCCGTCACCGGCAACCTGGGCCGTCTCTTCCTGGTGGTGTGCTTCGGTCTGGGAGCCGCCACCTCCGTGATGGTGGGCAACGCCATCGGCGAGGGACAGGATCAGGACCAGATCATGGATCTGAGCCAGACGCTGCTGGACTTCACCACCGCGGTGGGCGCCGGACTGGCAGCCGTTTCCCTTCTGCTGATCCCCACCCTGTTCCAGCCGGTAATCTTTCCTCTTTTTAAGCTCTACGACAGTTCTGCTGTTATCGCAACGGCTCTGGCTGTCATGTCCTTCGCCGCCACACCTCTCCACGCCTACGCCATCTCTGCCGTCACCGGCGTGCTTCGCTCCGGCGGCGACGTGCGTTTTTCCACTATGCTGGACGTGGGGCCCCAGTGGCTCTTTGCCCTGCCCCTTACGGCCCTCTTCGCCCTGGTACTGGGCGGCAACTGCTGGATCGTAGCTCTGGCCATTCAATCGGAGAATATGCTGAAGGTCCCCCTCTGCATGTGGCGCGTCAACAGCCGGAAGTGGATCCATGATGTGACAGAGGAGGTCCTATGAGCCTGTTCTGCTGCCCCATTTGCGGCGCCCCCTTGCTGCGGGAGGACTCCGTCTACATCTGCCCCAGCCGACACAGCTACGATATCGCCAAAGAGGGCCACACCCACCTGCTGCCCGCCAACCGGAAGCACTCCAAAATGCCCGGCGACGACAAGGGCATGGCGTCTGCCCGCCGGGCCTTTCTGGACAAGGGCTACTACACTCCGCTGCGAAACGCCCTGCGGGAGCTGGCGGTCTCCCTCACCGGCGATACGCCCCGCGTGCTGGATACCGGCTGCGGTGAGGGGTACTACACCGCCGGCGTATGGCATGCCCTGCTGGAGGCCGGAAAAATGCCCCAGATGGCCGGCATCGACATCTCCAAATTTATCCTGCGGCTGGCCGCCAGGCGGGAGAAGTCCGTCGAGTTTGCCGTAGCCTCCAGCTATCACCTGCCGGTGGCGGACAGCAGTATAGACCTGATCCTCAACTGCTTTTCCCCTCTTGCATTGGAGGAATTCCGGCGGGTGCTGGTGTCCGGCGGTCACTTTCTCTACGTGGTGCCATCGGAAAAGCACCTTTGGGAGCTGAAGGAGGTCCTCTATGACCACCCCTACCCCAACGAGGTGAAGGAGACCCCCTATGAGGGTTTCCGCTACGTGACCATCCGCCACGTGGAGGAGACCATCCATCTGGAAAACCAGCAAGATATTCACGCTCTGTTTCAGATGACCCCCTACTACTGGAAGACACCCCGGGCCGGTGCGGAGCGGTTGGCTCGCTTGGAGACCCTGGACACCACCATCTCCTTTGACATCCACGTTTTTGAGCGCCTGTAAGCGCTGAAAGGACTTATACTATATGATGAATTTGAAAGAAAAATTCCAGGCGGCCTTCGGCGCCGCCCCCACCCACGTCTTCTCCGCCCCCGGCCGCACCGAGCTGGGCGGCAACCACACTGATCACCAGCGAGGCTGCGTGCTCGCGGCGGCGGTGGAGCTGGATACCCGGGCCGCCGTGCGGCTTAACGGCACCTCCACCATCCGTCTGCTGTCAGAGGGCTATCCCCTGTGCGAGGTGGACCTAAACGATCTGACCGTCCGTCACGTTGAGAAGAACACCACCGTTGCCCTGATTCGAGGCGTTGCGGCGGGCTTTGCGGAGCGTGGCTTTGCCATAGGCGGTTTTGACGCCTATGTGACCTCCACGGTCCTTCCCGGCAGCGGCCTTTCCAGCTCCGCCGCCTTTGAGGTGCTGCTGGGCACCGCCATCAACCACCTGTACTCCTGCGGTCTGGACGCCGTGGATATCGCCCGGATCGCCCAGTACGCCGAAAACGTATACTTTGGCAAACCTTGCGGCCTTATGGACCAGATGGCCTCCTCCGTGGGCGGCTGCGTAGCCATCGATTTTGCCGATCCCCTCGCCCCGGTGGTGACCCCGGTGGACTTCGACTTCTCCGTCTGCGGACACGCCTTATGCATCATCGACTCCGGTGCCAGCCACGCCGACCTCACCGACGAGTACGCCGCCATCCCGGCCGAGATGAAGGCTGTCAGCGCTGTGTTTGGCAAGGAGGTCCTGCGCCAGATCCCCGAGGCAGATTTCTATGCCCGCCTGCCGGAGATCCGCCAGGCCGTCGGAGACCGGGCCGTGCTCCGGGCTATCCATATCTACGACGAAAACCGCCGTGTGGCGGCGGAGGTGGACGCTCTGCGCCGCGGTGACTTCCAGGCTTTTCTCGATGAGGTCAACCGCTCTGGCTTCTCCTCCCAGAACCTGCTCCAGAACGTGATCCCCACCGGGGCCACGACCCATCAGGAGGTGGCTCTGGCATTGGCCCTGGCACGGCATCTGCTGGGCAGCCGGGGCGCCTGCCGGGTCCACGGCGGCGGGTTTGCCGGTACCATTCAGGCCTTTGTGCCGGAGGATATGCTGAAGGAGTTCTGGCGCGGCATGGAGGCCGTGCTGGGCGAGGGCGCCTGTCACGTGCTGTCCATCCGTCCCCGGGGCGGCATGGTGGCAGAGGGCCAATAAGCATCATTGCAATAAAAAGAGAGGAGAGCGGGGCTCTCCTCTCTTTTGCTTTTTGCGATCATTCCTGCGTGGCATAATACTTGACCTGGTCAAGCACCGAATCGGGCAGCACGCCGGCGCCGCCGAAGGCGTAGACGTTCTCCGGT
>Ga0310691_10004140_pt1 | contig 16596 bp, 12 predicted proteins | sample 176DNAGHGlowgp2_FD_203887 | JGI IMG/M metagenome (GOLD analysis project Ga0310691, IMG submission 203887) | Sheep rumen microbial communities from Palmerston North, Manawatu-Wanganui, New Zealand - 1766 DNA GHGlow gp2 (v2) (version 2) | ecosystem: Host-associated > Mammals > Digestive system >...
CGCTTATGGATCGTTTTCATGCTCCGATCATATCGGATCAACTCTAAACGAACCTAAATCCGCAAAGTTTTTCGTGATTTTTCCGCGCGCATATGGTATGATGAAAAAAACGCCGGGAGAGCAGGTATGCGGCTTTTATTTGCCGAGGACGAAAAATCGCTGTCGCGCGCGGTCTGCGCGATCCTGAAAAAGAACAACTATTCCGTCGACGCGGTCTATAACGGAGCGGACGCTTTGGATTACCTTGCGACCGAGAATTACGACGGCGTCATTCTCGACGTGATGATGCCGAAGGTCGACGGGTTTTCGGTGCTCAAGCGCATGCGTGAAGCCGGCAACAAAACGCCGGTTCTGATGCTCACCGCGCGCGCGGAGATCGACGACAAGGTATTCGGACTCGATTCCGGCGCGAACGATTACCTTACGAAACCGTTCGACACGAAGGAACTGCTTGCCCGCATCCGCGTGATGACGCGCAGCGTCGCCGTGCAGACCGATTCGAAACTCTCCGTCGGGAATCTGACGCTGGACGTCGCAACGTACGACCTCGTCGGACCGGGCGGGCGCTTTAAGCTTGCGGGCAGGGAGTTTCAGATGCTCGAAATGCTGATGCGAACGCCGAAGCGCCTGATCTCCGCCGAGGCGTTCATGGACCGGATCTGGGGCTACGACAGCGATGCGGAGCTGAACGTCGTGTGGGTCTACGTGTCCTATCTCAGAAAAAAACTCGAAGCCGTCGGCGCGAACGTCAGGATCAAGGCGCAGCGCGGCGTCGGTTACTATCTGGAGGTGTCGGAATGATCAAACGGCTGCAGCGAAAATTCGTTCTGGCGGCGATGCTGGCGCTGTTCATCGTGCTGGCCGCGCTGATCATTGCGATCAATATCCGCAACTATGCCTCGCTGATCGCCGAAGCGGACGACACGCTTCAAATGCTGTCCGAACTCGACGAAAGCGCGCGCGGACCGTTCTCCTTCGGCGAAACTGCGCCAGAACCGCGCGGCGAAGGCAAAAACGCCGGACAGCCGCGGGACTTCAGCGGCGAGCGTCCGTATCAGTCGCGCTATTTTTCGGTCGTTCTGAACGACGCGGGCGACACGATGGAGGTCGATCTCAAAAACGTCGTGACCGTGGACCGGCAAACGGCGGTGGACATGGCGGTCTCCGCCGCGAAGAAGGGGCGTGAAAAAGGGTTTTCGGACGATTACCGGTACCTCGGCGTATCGACGGATTCCGGCACGCGCTGGATCTTTCTGAACCGTGAACGCGAGCTGCAAACCGCGCGGGAGTTTCTTCTCACCAGCGGACTGATTTCGCTGGCGGGCTTTCTGACCGTATTCCTGCTGCTCGTGCTGTTCTCCTCGCGCATCGTGCGACCGATCGCGCAAAGCTACGAAAAGCAGAAGCGGTTCATCACCGACGCGGGGCACGAACTGAAAACGCCGATCACGATCATCCGTGCGGACGCCGACGTGATCGAGGCGGAGCTCGGCGCCAGCGAATGGCTTGCGGACGTGCGCACGCAGGCGGACCGGCTTTCGTCGCTGACCAACGATCTCATTTATCTGTCGCGCATGGAGGAAGAGGGTATGCGGCCGCAGATGCTGGACTTTCCGCTGTCCGACGTGGTGCGCGAAAGCGCGCAGCCGTTCCAGACGCTTGCGCGGACGCAGAACAAATCGTTCACGGCGGACGTTCAGCCGATGCTGAATCTTTGCGGCGATGAAAAATCGATCCGCAGGCTCGTTTCCGTCCTGCTCGACAACGCCGTGAAGTATTCGCCCGAAGGCGGAACGATCGCGCTCTCGCTGAAAAAGACGGGACGGCAGATCCGTCTTGCGGTGACCAACCGTGCGGATGGCGTGGAAAAAGGCAGCCAGGACCGTCTGTTCGACCGGTTCTACCGCGCGGACGCCTCGCGCAATTCCGAGACCGGCGGATTCGGACTCGGGCTGTCGATCGCAAAGGCGGTGACGGAAGCGCACAAGGGCAGGATCCGCGCGTTCAGCGCCGACGGCGAATCGCTGACCGTCGAGGCGACGTTCGCGGAATAACGAAGGCAAAACGCAAAGCGGCCCCGGGAAATGTCCCGGAGCCGTTTTTTTTCGTCCGTATTTATCTGCGTCCGCCGTGTCCGCCGCTGCCGCCGTTTCCGCGTCCGCCGAATCCGTAATTGCCGGTCGCGCCTTCCGTCGAAGACGTCTGCGTCCAGTTCAACACGGTCGAGCCGTCCTTTTCGAGCGCATAGGATCCATTCAGCGCAAACGCCTCGGAGGCGATCCAGCAGGAGGTGTACGAGCCGTACAGGGTAAACGTGAAGATCGCGTTCCCGCTTGCGTCGGTGATGCGGTATTCGCCGGCAGAGAGGGTCGTTCCGCTCGATACGTACGTGTTCACCGAACCGTTTCCGGGGATGCCGCAGATGCCGCCGACCGCGACGATCGTTCCGCCCGTAACGGTGATCGATCCGTCGACGTCGACCGAACCGGACATGCCGCCCATCTGCGAGCCGCTGCGCACGAGCGCCGTGCCGCCGGTCATCACAAAGCTGCCGTTCGAGTCGATTGCGTCCGTGTCGCCGGCGGGCGTGTCGATTTCGATCGCGCCGCCGTTGATGCAGATCATCGGCGTTTCGTCGCCCTTGCAGGCGTTCAGTCCGTCGTCGTCCGCATAAACGGAGACCGTGCCGCCGTTCAGCGTGATCACGTTCGCTTCCAGCCCCTCGTGGGACTCAACGACGTTGACCGTGCCGCCGTTGATCGTAAGCAGGTGATCCGCGTGCACGCCGTCGTCCGCCGCCGTGATCGTCAGGGAACCGCCGTCGATCGTGACGTTCCCGAGCCCGGTTTCGCCGTTTTCCAGCGCTTCGCCGCCGTTTGCGTGCAGACCGTCGTCCATCGAAAAGATCGTGACGGTGCCGCCGGAAACGACGATCTCGTTTTCCGCTTTGACGCCCTTCGACGAATACGTCGTTTTGGACGAATTGCCGCCGTCGGTGATCTGCACCCAGTCGCCGGAGAGTTCCTCGCCGGAAACGGAGGTGATGAGGTATCCGTTCATCACGGCGTTGACGGTTTCGCCGCCCGAAGAAGCCTTGAAATTCGTTCCGTCCGGCGTCACGCCGTTCTCGACGATCTCAAACAGGACGTTCTGATACCCGTCCGGGATCGAAAAGACCAGTCCGTAATAGGCGGTACGGCCGCTGTAGACCATCGTTTCAAAGGTGCAGGGTACGTACGTTCCGGCGGAATCGTCGTCGTTGTAAAGGTACGCGTAGTACGCGCAGGTTTCGTTATAGAGCGAGCCCGGCACGACCAGATACGTTTCCGTTCCGGCGGCAGCGCTGCCGACGTCCGCATAGGAAGCGGTATAGAGATTGACCGTGCACGCTTCTTCCTCGGAAATCTCGACGTTATACGCCGCGCTGATGCCGTCGCACGCCGCGTAGACGTCCACCTGTCCGCCCGAAATCGTGACCGTTCCGCGCTGCTTGCCCTTGGAGGAAACGTCGGAATTCTCGGTCTTGATGCCGTCGGACGCCGTGGAGATCAGGATGAGGCTGCCCGATTTGATCGTTACGGAATCGTTGCCCTTCAGCGCGTTGCCGCTCGCCGTGACCTTGAGCGTCAGATTCTTGACGGACAGATCGTCCTTCGACTTCACGCCGTTGTCGAACGCGGTTTCCACGATCAGCGTGCCGCTTCCCGCAAGCTTCAGATCGCACGCCGCAAAGATCGCTGCGTCCTCCTCAACGCCGTCCGCGCTGCCGGTCCGAAGGTCCGTCACGACGTTATACGTGTCCGTTTCCGCCTTGACGGTGACTTCCGCGGCGTTTTTCACCACGATCGGCGCGTCGGTATCGCTCGAGATCGAAACGCCGTTCAGAATCAGTTTCACCTCGTCTTCGTCGCCGGCGTCCACGACGATCTGACCGTCGTTCAGCGCGCCGGACAGCACGTACTCGCCGGCCGATCCAATGGTATAGACCGACCCGTCCTGTGTGACGGAACCGTCCTCGGTCGCGATCGAAAACGAATCGGTCGCGGCTTTGGCGTCGTCGGCGGGATCGGCAAGCGGCGAGGCGGTCGCGACCGCGCTCGGCGCTGCGGCGGTCGGATCGGCGGCTGCCGCCGAAACCGATGCGGATGCCGTTTCCTGCGAGGAAGCGGCGGGCGCCGCGCACGCCGTGCAAAGCAGCGCGGCAAGTATCAAAGCAATCAGACTGCGTTTCATATGCGTTCCTTTCCGGCAATTCTGCCATTACAATTGATTCTGCTGCTCGCCGTACGGAAGCAGCGCGATTTCCAGATTTCCGTTCCGCGTGCGAAGCGCGTCGATAAACGCCTTTTCCTCTTTCGGATTCTTCAGCCGCACAAGATACGAAAGCCGGAACATCGAGCCCATGCCCGTGGTTTTCACGCCGAGGCGTTCGAAGCTCTTCAGATACCGTACGAACGTGTCGTCGAACAGCTCGACGTATTCGAGCGATTCCGGCACGGTGATCTTCAGAAGCCGCTCCTCCTGCATCGGGCGGCTGTCGAACAGCCGCAGCGAGGAAAAGAGGTAGTACAGAAGCGCAAGCGCAAGCAGAATCAGCACGCCGTACGCAAGGTATCCCATGCCGAACGCGATGCCCGCGCCCATGGCGATCAGGATCGCCGCGATCTCGTCCGCCGTGCCCTGCGCCGAGCGGAAGCGGATCAGACTGAATGCGCCGCCGATCGCAACGCCCGCGCCGATGTTGCCGTTTACAAACGTGATCACCGCGCCGACGACGAAGGGAATCAGCGATGCCACGATGAAGAACCGCCGCGTGGAGCGCACGCGTCTCGACATGATCCATGCAAACAGCAGACCGGACAGAACGGCGGCGCCCGCCATCAGGAAGAATTCCGATGCGGTCACGGAAGAGGAATAAATCGAATCAAACATGGTAAAAACTCCTTTCGTTCAGTTTCGGGAAAGCATCTCGCGCCGGTACGCTTCTCCGTATTTCGAGATGCTCCCGGGGCGGATCCCGCCTTCGGAAAGAATCCGCACGAGCCACAGAGGGATCGTGTCCTGCACCTTGACTTCCAGGATCGTTTCGCCCGGATTCAGCAGCGGAATGCCGACCGGCGCGTGATTGAAGGACAGCGCTTCCATGCGGTAGCGCGGGTTGCGATCGATCGTGAGCCGCAGATCGCCGCAGGGCTGTGCGTACGCGGTGCGGTCGTAAAGGATCATGCACGAAGGAACGAGTTTTCGGTAGAAATCCCGAAAATACGTGATCTCGTTTTCGATCTGTCCGGCGTTGCCGAACGTCGATTCGCCTTCGAAAAACCGTTCGACCTCCGCAACCGTCGCAACCGCGCGGCGCTTGTAGACGAGACCGAACGCCTTGCGCTTGAGTTCCAGAAAGACCGGCGTGTCGTTCGCTGCGGGACCGTAGGCGCGCAGGCGGATCTTCTCCTTGAATTCCGGCTTTTCGATCGACGCGCGGATCAGTTTCCGGTCCGGCGTATCATAGTAGAGTGACGAGATCGTCGTCAGTCCGTACGCGTCCGGCTCCATATGCCCTTCGAGCCGTTTTTCAAAATATTCCGTCTGTTCCGCGGTCAGGATGTATTTCCATTCATACCGCTGCATCACGGTGACCGGTGCCTGTACGCTTTCCATTTGCGAATCCTCGCTTCCTTTGATGGCACCATCATACGATCGTTTCCTAAAACGAAATTAAAAGCGCAAAAAGTTTTTTCCGCTTCCGCGCGGCGCATGTCCGCCCGAATTGCTCTTTCCGTAAAAACCGCAGGTTCCCGTGCGATACGGCTCGATCCGTTCCGAACGGAAACAGACAAAAAGGACGTCCGTTTTTCGCATAAAAAAAAGAGGGCTGAACAGCCCTCTTTGGACGTCGTTCCGGAACGGACCGCCGCAGGAAAAGAGGCGAAGGATCGCTTCGCCTCTTTCGGATCGTTATTCCTGTTCGGTCGGGTATTCCGATTTGCCGGTGATCTTGCGCTTCACGATCTTGCCCATGCGCTTCAACGCGTACGGACCGACAAGCTTCATCATCTCCTCCGCGGTGTGCATCTCGCTTGCGGCGGGCAGATCGCGCGAAAGATGGATCGCGTCGAATTCGCAGCGCGTGGTGCACAGACCGCAGCCGATGCACTGGTTGAGATCGACAAACGTCGCACCGCAGCCGAGGCAGCGATTCGCTTCGACTTTGACCTGCTCTTCGGAAAGCGGCAGCCTGAGATCGGCAAACGTCGCCTTCGCTTCGCCCGGCTTGAAACCGGGACGCTGGCGCGGGGAACTGTCGAACGAATCGGGCCGCGTGATGTCCTCACGGTCGAATTCGATGAACTTCCGCAGATCTCTTCCGATCGTCAGCGATTGGCCCGGATGCACGAAGCGGTTGATCGAAACCATGCCTTCCTTGCCGTCCGTGATCGCGTCGATGGCAAACTTCGCGCCGTGGAAGATGTCGCCGCCGACGAAAATGTCGGGCTCGCCCGTCTGGAACGTGACGGAATCGGCGACCGCCGTGCCGTTTCTGCGGATTTCAACTTTGCTGCCGTCGAGCAGGCTGCCCCATTCGGCGCTCTGTCCGATCGCCATCAGCACGTTTTCGCACGGAACGGTCATCGTGTCGTTTTCATCGTATTGCGGGCTGAAGCGGTGCTCCTCATCGAACACGCGCGTGCAGCGCTTGAACACGACCGCCGTGACCCTGCCGGTCCCGTCGCGCAGAACTTCCTTCGGACCCCAGCCGTTTTCGATCGCGATGCCCTCTTCAAGCACTTCCGCGACTTCGTCCTTTGCCGCGGGCATTTCCTCGCGGCTTTCCAGACACAGCATCGTGACCTTGCCGTTCGTACAGCGCAGCGCGGTTCTTGCGACGTCCGCCGCAACGTTGCCGCCGCCGACGACCGTGACGTCGCCGGAAAGCTTTTCGCTGCCGTTTTGGTTGACCCGCTTCAGGAACGCGACGCCGGACTCGACGCCTTCGCCTTCTTCGCCGGGCACGCCCGCCGTTCTGCCGCCCTGCAGACCGATCGCGATATAGAACGCTTTATAGCCCTGCTTTCTGAGTTCGTCGAGCGTGACGTCCTTGCCGACCTCGACGCCGCAGCGGATCTCCGCGCCCATCTTCCGGACGATCTCGATCTCCTTTTCGAGCACGTCCTTTTCCAGACGGAACGAGGGAATGCCGTTCAAAAGCATGCCGCCGGGACGCTGTTCCTTTTCGAACACGGTCACGGGGTAGCCCTCGCTGCGCAGCCAGTACGCAGCGGACAGTCCTGCGGGACCCGCGCCGATGACCGCGATCGGGAAATCCGTCCATTCCTTGCCTTCGCCGTTCTCACAGATGACGGAAAAGTCTTCGGGATGCGTGATCTCCCACTGCGCGAGGAATTTCTTGATTTCGTCGATGGCGACCGGCTTATCGATCGTGCCGCGCGTGCAGCGGTCCTCGCAGCGGCGGTTGCACACCGCGCCGCAGACCGCGGGGAAGGGGTTGTCCTTGCGGATCAGCCGGACGGCGTCCGCGTACCGGCCTTCCGCGGCCATCTTGATATAGCCCTGCACCGCGATATGCGCGGGGCACGCCGTTTTGCACGGCGCCGTGCCGGTGTCGTAGCAGTTCTCTTTGTTGTGATCGCGGTAGTCGCGGTCCCACTTGTCCTCGCCCCAGACGTGATCGTCCGGCAGATCGTGCATCGGGTATTTCACGCGCGTTCCGTCCGCTTTGCACAGCTTCTGACCGAGTTTTGCGGCGCCCGCGGGGCAGACCTCGACGCACTTGCCGCAGGCGACGCACTTCGACTTATCGACGTGCGCGCGGTACGCGGAGCGCGACATGTTCGGCGTGTTGAACAGCTGCGAGGTGCGAAGACCGTAGCAGCTTCCCGGCGAGCAGTTGCAGATGCCGACGATGCGGTTCGGGCCGTCCAGGTTCGTGATCTGATGCACGTAGCCCTTGCGTTCGGCGCGCTCGAGGATCTCCATGACCTCTTCGCGCGTGACGTAATGCGCGTCCTTGCCGGTCTCCACGAGAAACTCCGCGATATCGCCGACGCCGATGCACATCTGTCCTTCGATGTCGCCGACGCCCTCGCCGCGAATGCGCTGCGCCTTGCGGCACGCGCAGACCATGGTGCAGAACTTGTCATATTTCTGCAGCCAGTGCGAAAGATGCTCGACAGAAACGCTCTGCGAACTCGTGTCGATCGCCTTTTCGACCGGGATGACGTGCATCCCGATGCCCGCGCCGCCCGGCGGAACGAGCTTTGCCGCCAGTTCCAGCGGCTCCTGCGGCGCAAGGTTGAACATCGTCGCGACCTCGGGATGCTCGTCCGGCAGCGTCTTGTGCTCGACCATGTATTCACCGGAGCCCACGACCCATTTCGGGATCCAGTACTGGATGTGTTGATCCGCGTTGTCACGGTTCTGCTCGAGAATGCCGATCCAGATCAGATGATCGATGATCTTCTGCGCTTCCGCCTCGCTCATGTTGTTGCGCGCGGCAAGTTCCGCGGTCGTAAGACCGAAGCGGCGCTTTTTGAAGCTCAGCAGGAACTTGACCTCTTCCTTCGTCAGCAGGCGGTCGAGAATCCAGAAATCCATGTGGTTTTCCTTCATGCCGCCGGGGAGCTTTCTCGGGATGTTGTCGGTGATCAGAAGCGCGAGCTTTTTGACGAGTTTTTTCTTTTCGGGATCGTCGCAATGATGCCCGTCGACGGGATAATCGCGCTCGTTGACGTGGATCTTCGGATTGACTTCTTTGACCATAAACGCTCCTTACTCGATCGGGATTCTGATCGTCATGTCGGAAAGCGGATACGCCGCGCAGGCATGGACGTAGTTGAAGTCCTTATCCGCCGCGCGTCTGCCGTCGTTTTCGGGGCAGACGTAGTATTCGCCCGAAAGCACCTTCGTGCGGCAGAAGCCGCATTCACCGCTGCGGCACGCCGTTTCGATGCGGATGCCCGCGCGCTCCAGCGCGACGACGAGCGATTCGGTCGCTTTCGCTTTGATCTCGTCCTTATGGATGCCGCGCATGACGGTGACCGTGTAGGTCTCGTCCTTCTTTTCGACCGGGTAGCCGGGGAAGGTTGTGATGTCCTTCGCCTGACCGAAGACCTCGAAGCGCACGCGCCGCGCGGGCACGTCGAGCTTTTTGATCTCCTCGCGCAGGAACTTGTACATGACCTGCGGCCCGCAGATGAAGTAGGACGTATCGCCCTTCGAATACTTTTTGATCAGCTCTGCGGACAGGAAGCCGCGCTCGCCCTGCCAGTCGGGTTCGTCGCCGGACAGCACGTTGACGACGTGAACGCGATCGCTTTCGAGTGCCGCGAGCTCGTCTTTCAGAATGATGTCGTTCGACGCCACCGAGCCGTAGAGGATCGTGAGCTCCGCGTCCATCGTGCCGTTTGCGATCTCTTTCGCCATCGAAGCGAACGGCGTGATGCCGACGCCGCCGGCCAGCGCCATGATGTGATGCGCGTCGCGAAGCGGTTCGTAATAGAACTGGCCCAGACCGATATTGCCCTTCAGAACGGCGCCGACCGAAAGGTTGTCGTTTACGAAATCGGCGATGAAGCCGTCGCCTTTGCTGCGGCGCACGGTGATCTCAATATAGCCCGGGTCCTTCCGCGCTTCGAACGGCGCGGAGGAGATGGAGTACGGACGGGAAACGATCTTTCCGTCGATCGTAAAATCGAGCGCGACGAACTGTCCCGCATAGAACGGGGGGAGCTTGCCGCCGCCGACCTTTTCGAAGCGGACCGTCTTTGCCGTGGGGCTTGCGGTGCGGATCTCCGTAACGACGAGATCGAGTTTGCCCGGATGCCATTCCCTTGCGACGGCTCCGATCGGATCGACGGTCTCGGGAACTGCGGAAGCGGATTCGAATGCGGAAAGACGCGCCTTGGTAACGCGCGACGCACCGCCGACGTCTTTTAAGAATCCCTTGATCTTCATTTTGCCGCCTCCTTCTTTTTCATATCGTCCAGCACGTTCTTCGCGGCCTTTCTGCCGTTGGTGACCGCCGGTCCCATGCCGTCGCCGGAGATCTGGTGCGCGCCCGCGAACTCAAGTCCTTCGATAAACTTTTCTTCCTCGGCCGTCTGCAGTCTCGCCACGATATGGTCTTCCATCGTGTGGGCGTAGCCGTAGATGCAGCCGTTCCACATGCCGGTGTAGTGCGCGATCGTCATCGGCGTTTCGATCACGATCTCGAGCACGTGATCGAGAAGGTTCACGCCGAAATACTTCGACATATCGTCGATCATCTGCTTTGCGACCTCGTGCTTGACGCGGTCGTAATCGTCGGCGGAAACCGTCTTCCAGCCGTCCACGCGCGGCAGCGTCGTGATCGAAAACGAGCAGGTGCCTTCGGGCGTCGCGTCGGGGTTGGCAAGGTTATGGCAGATGCAGGTCAGATAGCGATACGGACCGAGCCCCGCAAGATCGCGGTACAGTTCTTCGGTATCCATCGTGTCGCCGCGGAAGATGCTGTAATCGTGAATGTTCAGTTCTTCTGCGGGTTTGTCGAGGATCATGATGACCGAAAACGCCGTGAGGCTGAGTCTGCGCCCGTTGACCATTTTGATCGCCTTTTCGGGGACCTCCGTGATCGGCTCGATCATCGAGGTGTAGACCTTGTTCGGGTACGCCGCCGAAATGACGTAATCCGCGTGGATCTCGTCGCCGCGCGCGGTGCGCACGCCGCAGACCCTGCCGTTTTTTACGAGGATCTTTTCGACGTGCTGCCGGTACTCGATCTGCACGCCCAGTTCTTCGGCGCGCTCCGCCATCTTGAGACTCATCTCGTGGCTGAACTTGCGCGGGATATACGAGCCGTAGCCGATGTAGTCCGCCATCAGCACCGAGAAGATCGTAAACGGCAGCGTCTTGAAGCCCGTGCCGACGTAGATCCAGTACGGTGCCAGAAGGTCCTGCGCTTTTTGCGGCAGATCGAACGTGTCGATGACCTCCTGCGTGGAATAGCCGGCGGTCTTGACGAACGCCTCATGCTTTAAAAGCATCTGCACCTTGCTCATCGGATGGATCGAAAGCTCGTTGACCGAGTCGAACACCGTGTGGCAGAGGTTCAGAAGTTTCAGCACTTTTTCATAGGTGCCGGGGACCTCGGCGTCCACCTCGCGCGCGAACGTCTCGAGCCCCGGATGCAGCGTGACTTCGAGGCCGGGCAGCGACGCGTGGTACGCTTCGGGGACCTTGAGCCAGTCGATTTTTACGCCCATGTCCTCGAGGAACTTGCCGACCTTCAGACGGTTTCCCTCGGGACCGATGCTCATCATCTCGTGCAGCGCCGCTTCGATCTCGATGCCGCCGCGCACGAAGCTCGTGGCGATGCCGCCGGGCAGGTTGTGGCGCTCGAGCACCAGCACGTCCTTGCCCTTTTCGGCCAGCATCAGCGCGGACGAAAGCCCCGCGAGCGCGCCGCCGATGACGATGACGTCATAATGATCTTTGTAGAATTTCATAGCATTCTCCTTATGCAAAGATGAGGGAGCGCATGCGCTCCCTCGCGGACTCCTTCTCAGAAGAACCGTTCGACCAGTTCGCGGGAGTATTCCGCGGTCTCGTCCATGTCGCCGAAGCTCATGATCTCGCCGGCATAGAACGTGTCGTACTTGTCCTGCATCGCCTCGACCTTCTCGTACCAGCCCGCGGCATAGTCCTCGGAGAAGACATGCGGGAAGTAGTAGACGCTCCACTCGTTGACGACGTTGCTCGCCGGGTTCTTCATGACCTTGAGGTCGTCGAGAACCATCTTTTTGCACTCGTCGTACGGGATCTCCGCGGTGTCCTTGTGCTTTCTCAGCGCATAGGTGGTGATGACCTGATCCTTCGTGTCCTTCCAGCGGCGATAGTACACCATCAGATGACCGAGGCGCTCCTTCTGCATGTTCTCGAACACGTAGTAGGAGATCTCCGGATGATCCTCGGGCTTCGTTTCGACGGCAAGCACGTCGTAGCGCTCGTAGTCGATCTTGCTGAACAGTTCCTTCTCGTCCTCGCGGGCGTCGAAGTAATCGACCATGCCGACCTGGCCGTCCGCGCGCTTGTTCGGGATGTACAGCGGCGCGGTGACGATGATCTTATCGTATTCCTCGACTTTGCCGTTCACGGTGACGTATACCTTGCCGTCCTTGCGCTCGACCTTTTCGATCTTGCTGTTGAGACGGGCGGGGTGCTTGAGGTGATCGTTGAGCTGCTCCCAGATGTACTGGGTGCCGTTCTTCCACGTCCACAGATTGACCTTGACGAAGTTCATCGTGGTCTGGAAGTCCAGATACTTCAGAACGTACGCCGCAGGGATCTCGTCAAAGTAGCCGTAGCCGAAGGAGGTGTACGGTCCGATCCAGATGTCCTGGGTGAGCTCGACGCCGTTCAGCTTGCAGAACTCCTTGAACGGCAGGCAGAGGTCCTTCAGGTTCGGGTTCTCGCCCTTCACCGGCTCGCGCTTTGCGTTCGCCTGGGAGAAACCGTCGTAGCGGCCTTCGGAAACGCCGCGGTGACCGTTCACGTCATAGCCCTTGTATTTCGTTTCCAGCAGTTCGCCGAGCTTCTTGACCTGCTTCTTCATCTTGAGAAGACGCGGGATTTTCAGAATGTTCTTTTTCGGCTCGAAAGGCTCGATGATCTTGCCTTCCTTGTTCTTGTAGTTGCGGTTGAGTTTCGGGCCGTCGTGCGTGATGCCGCAGAACTCCTCGACGTCGTGTACGGCATAGTAGCTCGGCACGCCCATGATCGCGCCCATCTCGTAACGGCGTCCGTTGTAGGTCGGGGACCAGCACTTGCCGCCGACGCGGTCGAGCCGCTCGAGGATCGAATAGTTCTCATACCCCTTCTTTTCCAGGTACATACCGGCGGAAAGGCCCGCGGGACCGCCGCCGACGATGCAGATGCGTACGTTCTTATCCATCATTCTTCCTCCATATACTATGTGATCAGTCACATCGTATTTATTATAGTACATCTCCCGGCAAATTGCACGAATTTTTTATATATGTATAAACATTTTTTTTGTCGCAGGTCAAAGAGAATTCCGATGAAAAATCTTTTCTTTGCGTGCGGAATATGGTATAGTGATTCGTACGGAGGTGATTCCATGCGGTTTTCCGGATTTTATGAACTGCTTTCCCATCAGGCGGAACGCGCACCCGACGCACCGGCGCTCCGGTATGAGAAAAACGGTGCGGTCGCAACGATTTCATTTTCCGGGCTCTTTGAACGCGTGACGGCGCGGGCCGCCGTGCTGCGCGAAGAAAAGAAGCAGGCGTACGGCATCCTTGCGGACGGCTCGCCCGACTGCGTGATCGAGATCTTCGCGTCCGTGCTCGCAGGGCGGCGCACCGTGCTGCTGAGCGAAAATGCGGCGGACGAGGTGTTGACGGAGCAGGTTGCGGAAGCCGGACTCGACGCGCTCTGGGGCGATCCCGATCTTTCGGAACTGCTGAAACCCGTGCTGATCGGAACGGCGGAAGGCGGCGACAGAATGCTGCTGTTCTTTACCTCCGGCACGACAAGCAGAGCGAAGGCGGTCGTGCTCACCGACGCTTCTTTGATGAACAGCGCCTATAACGGCGGCGCGCTGCTGCCGCTGACTCCTTCCGACACGCTGCTTTGCATGCTGCCGCTCGACCACGTGTTCGGTTTTGTCTGCGGGCTTTTATGGGGACTTTCCTCCGGCGCGTGCACGGCGCTGGGACGCGGCGCAAGGCATTATCATGAGGACTGCGTGTTCTTCCGTCCGACGGCGCTTTCGGCCGTGCCTGCGCTTCTTGGGTTTTTGCTGAAATACCGCGCGCTGAATCCGGAACTTCAAACGATCCTGATCGGCGCGGGCGGCTGCCCGCCCGGGATCCTTACGGCGGCAAAGGCGACCGGCGCGCGCGTATGCTTCGGCTACGGGCTGACGGAAACGAGCTCCGGCGTAGCGCTTTCTTTGGGCGAAGGCGATCCGTACGCGATGACCGTCTGCCCGGACGATACAGTGACGATCGCCGATGACGGCGAAGTGCTGATTACCGCGCCGACCTGCGTGATGCAGGGATACTGGAAAAAGCCGGACGACACCGCGGAAGTCCTGAAAGACGGCGTGCTGTACACCGGCGATCTCGGCACGATCGACGCGGAGGGGAAACTCCGGCTCACCGGCCGCAAGAAGGAGATGCTCGTGCTGTCCGACGGCACGAAGCTCTACCTTCCGGAATACGAACAGGCGCTGTCCGACGCGCTCGGCGGCGAACCGGTATGCGTGCTGCTGATCGACGATCAGCCCATCATGGTGCTCGAGGGCGGGATGCGTGACACGGCGCCGCTCTTTGCGAAGATCCGTCCGGTGCTCGACGCGCGTCCGCGCAACCAGCAGATCCGGAAGATCGAGTTTTATGAAAACGCGCTGCCGCGCACGGCAAGCGGAAAGATCATGCGTTGGGCGATCCAACGGGAAAGAGAGGGGTTATGACCCGCAGAGAAGAGATCCTGAACAAAACGAGAGAGATCATCGTGGAATCGCTGCCCGAACTTGAGGGCATGGAATTCAACGAGGACACCGTCATCAATACCGACACCGGCGTCGATTCGATGGGCTTCACGCTGATCATCTGCCGCCTGGAAGCGGCGTTCGGCGTCCGCATCCCGAACCGGCAGTGGCAGAAACTGTCCACCGTCAAGGACGTCGTCGACGCGATCGAAAAGCGGCTGCCGAAAGAATGAGCGTCTATCAGTACGAATACCGCATTCTGAGCTCCGATACGGACGCGAACCGCAGACTGCGCCTTTCGCGTCTGTTTACGATGCTGCAGGAAGCGTCGATTGCGCATACCACCGAACTCGGCATGGGACGTGAAATGACGCTTGACCGCGGACTTCTGTGGATCGTAACGCTGCAGCAGGCGCGGATCACGCGCCTTCCGGCGTACGACGAGCCGATCCGGCTCCGTTCCTGGCCCGGCAAGACGATGCATCTGCTGTTTCCGCGCTATTATCGCATCGAGGACAGGCGGGGAAACGCGCTCGTCGAAGCAAGCGCGCTGTGGGCGCTGATGGACGAAATGACGCGCCGCGTTGTGTTCCCGGAGAGATACGGCGTGAAGATTCGCGGCGTGCATACGGGAAAAGAGATTCCGCTGCCCGTCGCGCCGAAAATGCCGAAGGGCGGCGAAACGGACACGTTTGTCGTGCCGTACAGCTACGTCGACCTCAACGGGCATATGAACAACACGCGCTACTTCGATCTCGCCGAGGACCGTATGCCGAAGGAACTGCATGCAAAAAAACTCGTCGGCGTGCAGACGGAGTATGCAAAGGAAGCGAGGGAGGGGGACGAAGTTCTTCTTTCGAGCGAAGCGAGCGCGGACGGCTATCTGCTGTCCGGCGAACAGAACGGCGCAAAGCTGTTCCGCCTTGCCCTGACCTACGCGTAAAGACCGGAACCGCACAGAAACGGCAGAAGCTCCGCTTCCGCCGTTTTTTCTTTTGCGGTAGACAAAAGCCGCCCGATTTCGGGCGGCATGAGAAGTGTATGGATCGGTTTTAAAAGTATGGAAACGGAACTCAGCCTTCCGCCTCCGTCTTTTTGCGGCGCAGCTTGCCGCCAAGCTTTTGGAACAGATCGGCACGCGAGGAGCCGACCATGAAGATGACGACGAACACACCGATGACGACCTTGTTGAAGGTGGTCGGAAGCCCGATCGCCATCATGCCCATCTTGAGGAGCTGGGTCACGATCGCGCCGGCGAACACGCCGAACATGATATTGCCCTTGCCTGCGATGGACATACCGATGAGGACGCACATCATCGCGTCAAACACCGCAGCCGCGCTGCCCATGGTGCCCTGTACCGCGGACTGAACGCCTGTTGCGGAGAGGCTCATCAGCGAGTACAGACCCGCGAAGATGCCGGACAGCGCCAGCGCTTCCGCTTTCAGGAACTTCGGGTTGATGCCGTTCGTTTTTGCCACGACCGGGTTGCTGCCGACCGCCCGGACGCTGTAACCGACCTTGCGCTTATAGTAGAGGATCGAAGCAAACACGAAGAAGATGACGAACAGGATCAGATTCCACGGCATTTTTCCGAGTACCATGTACTCGTTTCCGATATGAATGCCCGCACCGTTGTACAGGATACGCGTCAGGCTCTCCATGATCAGCATCAGACCGATGGAGACGATCAGCGTCGGGATCTGCAGGAAATAATATGCTGCGCCGACGATCACGCCGAGGATGATGCCGATCAGAACGGACAGGACAATCAGTAGCGGAACGAACCCCGCAACGCCGAGTCCCAGCGCGGTCGTGATCTTCATGGCGAAATTGCCCGCGAGGATCGTAGTAAGCACGATGCGCGCGCCGATCGAGAAGTCCCAGTTTCCGATCTTCATGTTGAACAGAACGCCCCAGCCGAGTACCGCCGGTGCAAGGGATTGCAGAACCACGTTCCATACCGCTGCAAAGCTTCTGGTCTCGGGTGAGATCAAAACCAGCAGAAGCATCAGCACGACCGGCGCTGCAACGGCGAGCGCATACGCTTTGATATACTTTAAAACCGTTTTCATATCCTTACCTCT
>Ga0310691_10004143_pt1 | contig 16584 bp, 14 predicted proteins | sample 176DNAGHGlowgp2_FD_203887 | JGI IMG/M metagenome (GOLD analysis project Ga0310691, IMG submission 203887) | Sheep rumen microbial communities from Palmerston North, Manawatu-Wanganui, New Zealand - 1766 DNA GHGlow gp2 (v2) (version 2) | ecosystem: Host-associated > Mammals > Digestive system >...
CCCACCTCGATGCTCAACGCCTTCCACTTGGCTGGAGCGAGATGCAATAGGCGTCCGATCAGATAGCCGATGGACAGGCCGCCAATGTTGTGGAGCATCACCACAATGATGATAATCCATCCGCCTGCCATCAGACGATGGGCACTGGCCGATATCACAATGAGCACGATGGCAGCAATGGTCAACGACGAGAGGGCAGGCAGGTAAGCCGTCGCACGTTCCGTCTGCCTGGGCCACAACCGTTTCACAATCAGTCCGGCTACGATGGGCAGGATCACCACCCAGAGAATGCTGAAGAACATCGCTCCCACATTGACATCGACCGTCTTTCCTGCCAATAGCAATACCAACAATGGTGTCAGTATTGGTGCCAACAACGTGGAGACGCCCGTCATACCGACGCTCAATGCAAGGTCGCCCTTAGCCAGATAAGTAATCACGTTCGAGGCCGTTCCGCCAGGACAGCACCCCACGAGCACCACACCCACGGTGAGTGCCTCGTCGAGCTGGAACAGCCTTGCGAGCGTCCAAGCCAAAAGCGGCATCACGATGAATTGCGCTAGGCAACCGATCATCACATCCCTCGGACGACTGAACACCACCCGGAAGTCATCCAGATGAAGCGTCAGTCCCATACCGAACATGATGATGCCCAGCAGCGGGTTGATCACCGAGGTCTTCACACAACTGAACACCTCAGGCCACAACAATGCAGCCACAGCGGCCAGCAGCACCAGCACGCCCATATAGTCGGAAATGAATTTGCATAGTTGTTTCATGCCTGCAAAAGTTTATCGTCTGACTAAACAGCATTTTTATATCGATTCATATCTATCTTAAACCAACTGTCACTGCAGCCTTTCGTCACCTTGGTCACGGTCATTGTCGCTAATGCCAAACCAACAGAGATTCTTAATTCGCGCAAGTAGTAGGTATCCTTGTCTATCTTCTCGTCACACATCTTCAGCACTTCCTTTACATTGGCAGGGAACTGCGCCATTCCACTCACAGTAGCCATCATGGCGACCACAACCAATACTAGAATCTTTCTCATTATCATATTGTTTTATATTTTCGGGGGCAAAGTTAAGAAAAAAACGTGAAATCAATTGCGGTTTCACGATTTATTTCATTAACCTGCTGTTTTTTGTGGGCATAGAAGTTCTTGGAACCTCCGTGTCTTTACATAAGATCTAGAACCCTAGTATCAAGTGGGATTGCAAAGAAAGTTACATGAAAATTTGGTAGTTTGATGGATTATACCTATCTTTGCAACAAATAATGTATAACAACTAAAACTAATTGCTTTATGTTAAAACGATTATTATTAGTTATGGTGATGTCTGGGTGTTTATTTGCAAAAGTTCAAACAGGTTCCGACAAGGAGTTCATAAACCAAGTGAATAAGGATCTAATAGCACAGTGGGATACCGAAGCTGTTCACAACGTGCTTAACCTGCTGAACCACCCCATCGGCTTCGGCAAATAAATGCCTATCTTTGCCCTACTATTTCAAACATATGTCACAGAAAACTGGCCAAACAGGAAAAGACAAAAAGACACGAAGGAACTTCGCAATTATAGTACTTTGTGCCTTTATGTCATTGTGGTCTATCTGCGTATGGTCGGCCAATGGTAAAGTCATCTATATAGCAACAGACATTCATGTCATGGATTCCAGTTTGGTAATCAATGAAGGCAGTGCTATGACCAATTATCTTGCTCAAGACAGAAAGATGCTCAGCCAAAGCACAGAAGCCTTTCAAGCTGTTATTGACAGCGCCATCAGCCATCAGGCTGACGTTCTCCTAATATGTGGCGACTTGACGAAAGATGGCGAGAAGATTGGTCATGAACGGGTTTCCCGTATGCTTGGGAAGGCTCTCCAGGCAGGCATAAAGACATTTGTCATTCCTGGGAATCATGACATCAGAAATCCCTTTGCCAAATATTTTGATGGTGATAAGACAAGCCCAGCTGAAGGAATAACTGCAGAAGAATTCGCCTCCATCTATCACGATTTCGGCTATGAGGATGATTCTTTGCGAGACCCGAACTCCCTTTCTTATGTCTGTGAGCCGATACCTGGACTGACGCTTCTTGCCGTTGATGCCTCTCAATACGAAAAGAACACTTATATAGACCTCGGAGACGCCAAAGACGAAAGCATCGTAGGTGGCGCCATTAAGCCCAGCACACTCGATTGGCTCTTGGCACAGGCTGATAAGGCAAGAGGAAAGGGCAACCAAGTTTTTGCCATGATGCACCAACAGCTGATTGACCATGCAGATAAACTTGAAGAGATAGACAATACTACCGCTATCGAAAACGGAGACAGCATAGCCCAACTGATGATGGAGCATGGCATTCACGTCGTTTTCACAGGCCATACACATTGGTCTGATGCTTCTACGACATGGAACAGTAATCACACGAATTCGTTGACAGACATTACTACAGGCTCCACAATTGCTTACCCTGCACATTATCGTGTGGTAAAAGTCAGTAATGACTATTCCCTCCTTACGATTGACACTTATCGTATAAAAAGTCTGCCATCACAACCTGACTATACTCAATTCGGTCGTCTGTTTTTTGAAAATGGCACGGAAGCCATGACCCACACCCTGGCAAGAGTATATTGGTCTAACATAGAACCAATCATGAAGGCCTGTTGTCAAGAGATTAAACTTGGTTTTATCTCCGTTACCTTTCGTTTACCAAGCAGTCCAGACGAATTTGCCAATCTGGTTTACAAGCATCTTGATTCTTTTCTCAAAGAAGCATGGTTGGCTGTCCAAGAAGGCAATGAACATGACCAAGAAGTATACGAAAGATTATATAAGGAACTGAGGAAGGGTGTCTACAAAATATTTGGAGAGATCATTGAGAACGACGTATTTATTTTTGGCAAACCCATGGCACGTAGCGAGGCTCGCGACCTTGTCATGAAAAAAGCTACGCCCTTGTTGATGAGTCTGCTTGATGATCTGACTCATGTTGGGACTGAGAACGAAGACCGCACAGATGACTTGCATCTTAACATTGACTTAGGGTCTGGCAAGATTCTAAAAGACTCGGAACTTGCACGAATCATTCCCGTATATCTTGACGAATCAGCCAGAGTAAAGATCTACAACATGCAGGGACAACTTATCAGCAATCAAGGCAGCACCGCTCTTCCTGCTGGCTGCTATATCATAAAAACCAACGGCAAAACAAGGAAAATCCTAGTCAAACATTAACTCACAGAAAATATGACAATCAAGAAAGTTATTGCCTTATCGGCACTGTTCGTTCTCTCTACAATTAACAGTAAAGCACAGTTTTACATTGGTGGCTCTTTAGGTTATACATCTACCAAAGTATCCAATAGCGGCAACGATCAAAGCGGTTCTTCGTTTAAGATAATGCCTGAAATCGGATACGGCCTGAACGAGAAAATATCTTTAGGCGTGCAGGCTGGCTATGCCCATGGCTATACTGCATTTGGCTCATTGACAGCAACAGACATCCTGTCTGCTATCAACATCATTGCAAGTGGATACGCCGATATCTCGGAGGAAACCATAAAGCTAAACAGCTTTACCATCACGCCATACATCCGTTACAATGTGCTTGGTTTAGGAAAGCTCCACATATTTTTAGAAGGGGCAGCTGGCTATACCAATATCAAGAGCGATGGTATCATTTCCATAGGAGAACAACCGAAACAGGAAATCAATATGGATGCCTTTGAGATAGCAGTGCGTCCAGGCATCACACTGGATTTGCATAGTCATTTAAACGTCCATATAAAATTGGGTTCTCTTGGATTAATAAGTGCTAAAGACAAGGAAAGCGATATAAAGATCACGCGATCTGGCTTCGAAATGAATAGCGAGAATATCCTGATAGGCCTCGTTTTTCGTCTTTAATTCCTTGTTCCTATCATGAGAACTGGCTTTCTATCCATCATGCTGACGGTGTGCTGTGATGTCAATGCGCAACACAACGACTCGCTCAGACAAGACACCATCAATGAGATAATTGTCAGTTCTCACTCGCCCCAACAACGAATTAATGAGCTACAGATTGGTGCCGAACGTCTTGAATTGGAGACTATACAACAATTGCCAATGTTATTTGGTGAAAAAGATTTCATCAAGGGAATTCAAATGTTGCCTGGCATAAAAAGCGAGGGTGACGGGTTAAGCGGATTCCAAGTACGCGGTGGCACATCAGCTCAAAACCTGGTTTTACTTGATGGTGCCCCTATTTACAACACAGGCCACCTGATGGGGCTGTTTTCTGCATTCAACGCGGATGTCATCGGTGGAGCATCCCTATATAAAGGGCTTATGCCACCTCATTTGGGTGGAGGCTCATCATCAGTTTTGGAAATAAACACACGCAGTGGAGACACGGAACGACATCATTTCGGATTTGACATCGGGCTACTATCTGCTCGAGCTGAAATTGACGGACCTCTTAACAATAACGGCTCTACTTATCTTATCAGTGCTCGCCATTCCTTTCTGAACCTTTTTATCAAAGCATCTGACAAGTATTCGTCAAACACGCTCCGTTTTTCTGACATGAATGCCAAGTTGAGTTTCAGACTAAGTCCGAAAGACAGGCTTGATTTGACATTTTTCCGCAGCAGTGATGTCATCGAAGTAGAGAACCTTTTCGATATGTCATGGGAAAACATGGCACTGAACCTCCACTGGCATCATTCCTTCAGCCCTTCCCATACCATGAAAACCCAGTTAGTGGCTAGTAACTTTCAAAATGACACAGGTATAGAAGTCTATCATCTGCACTATGGTATGAAAGGCCACATCCGCCCAATTACTTTACGCCACCAACATTCCTTGATACTTACGAAACGGTGTCTTATAGATATCGGTTGGGAGGAAACACTACTCTCACTACAATCGGCAGACTGGACAATCCTACAACTACGAGAACGTGAGCAGCGACATGCCTGGCAACAGGCTGTATGGGCAAACCTACGAATGCAGGTTATTCCTTCAAAACTGGATATTTCCGCTGGATTGCGTATAGATTGTTTTTCTGCACTTGGGGGAAAGGCATATTATCTTCTGGATGCTGAGGGTAACATCACCGACACGCTGAATTACCGAAAAGGAAGTCTGGTAAAGACTTATACACATCTAGAACCGCGCCTTAGCCTGAACTGGCGATTATCATCCAGTCATGTACTAAGGGCCGGCTATAGCCGGACTACACAACCCATACAGGCAATACGCAACAGTTCAATGACATTACCCTTTGACCGTTATACCATGGCGAGCAATATCATACATCCGCAAGTCGCAGACCAGATATCAGCAGGATGGGCCACCTTATTGAATGAAGGTGCATACGATCTTTCTGCAGAAGCTTATTATAAGAGAATTAGTCATGTCTATGATTACCGTGATGGAAAATCTTTTCAGTCTGCAATTGAAATTGAAAGTCTGTTGGCAGAAGGCAAAGGAAGAGCATACGGATTAGAATTATGCGGACGTAAGAACACTGGGCGCTTAAAAGGATGGTTGGCCTACACGCTCTCATGGTCAGAAAACCTCATCGATGGCATCAATGACGGACAATGGTATACCGCAACGCACGACCGCAGACACGACCTTTCAATAGTTGCCATCTACCAGATGACTCCAAACTGGCTGCTGACATCATCATGGCGTTACACCACAGGGCAGGCCATGACACCCCCTTATGCCAAATATGAGATTGACGGCGACACCTATTATTATTATGCCAAACGTAATGAGCTACGTGCTCCAGCATTCCATCGGCTAGATCTGGGGCTTACATATACAAAACAAATGCGACGGTTTACCAGAATTTGGAATTTTGGCTTTTATAATGCATATTGCCATTATAATCCATTTATGGTATACTTTAAGGAAGTTCCTGCCGAAGCACCTGTAGAAACCCGTGCCACCGTTACCTCACTTCTCAGCATTATTCCATATATCTCCCTGACAATGAAATACTGACATGCCCATGAAACGACAATATCCATTCATATTAGCAATATTATTGTTACAACTGACAGCCTGTGAGCATAATATCAGTTACGACTATCCCAGTCTTGAGGGACAGTTGGTCAACATTGAGGGACGTGTTACTAACGAAGGTGCATTTGTGCGTATCACCCAAACACAGCCCATGACTGCTTCACCACAATATCAGACCATTAAAAATGCTGATGTTTGGATTGAGACAGACAACGGCGCAACAAAAAAATTCCACTATATCGACAGTTGTAAGATGTATCTGCCTGAAAAAGAATTCACAGGTGAACCTGGCCACACTTATTCACTGCACGTCATCGCAAATGGCCAGACCTACGAAGGAAAGTCCACAATGCCTCCACCTGCACCTGTCACAGAAACGAAATTCCGCTGGCTTGACATTCAATATGAGCGCATTCTTCACTATGACCTGATTGCCATTGACCCTCAGCCCGATACTCTGAATTACTATTGGTATCGTATGCTTCGAGGCAATCAAGTCTATCGCTGGAATGCTATTGATGATCGCGGATGTCCACCAGGACTTTTCGTACGCGACATCATCTGCATGGCAGAGGGCATGAAAAGAGATACAGACTATCAGGATCGTGTCCTCAATGACGGAGATACCATCAATCTGGAACTGCTAACCATTGATAAACCGACCTTTGACTATCTACAGTCATTACTCATGAGTCGTCAGACAACAGCCAATCCTATAACAAATCTAAAGGGAGGCTGTCTGGGCTTTTTCACAGCTGCCAGCATCACGCATGGCAACAGCACTATTTGGCACGATTCTCTGTCGGAGTGATGCCTTTGAACTTCTTAAAGTTGCGATAGAAAGCGCTGCTGGAGGTGAAGCCCGACTTTGTCATAACATCATTGATCGACAACTCAGAACGCTCTTCAAGCAATCGTGAGGCATAGTCAACACGCAGACCATTGATATAATCAGAAAACGATGTGCCCATCTCCACATTGATGGCATGATAAATATAGTTACGGTTACTATTAAGCTGCTTTGCCAAATCACTGACTTTCAGGTTGGGATAAAGAAAGAGTTTCTCGTCATTTACCAGTTTAATGATACGTTCCAACAATTCACTATAGCCACCTTCATCGGGTACGGAGTCAGCATTCTGAAAGACTTCTGCTTCGATGTCCTGCACGGAGAATTGCTGGCTCAGCCCCACATGACCTATCAAGAGCAATAGCAAAGAGAAGAGTATGGCAGGAAAAGTCAGCGGCTCAGGTCCCTCAACAAAATGTTGACGGCCTATAACGTTAAAAACAAAGGCAAAAAATGAAGTAACAGCAAAGAGCACTAGCAACGTCTTCACACCAACAATCCTCTTTCCTTCAATGTTCGAATAGTTGGATTCCACAACGGCATTGTAGGCCGTAATTCTGCGGAAGCCATAATACAGCACAGGGGGTATCTGTAGTGCAAACACAATCCTCACCGCAGCGTGGGCTAAGCCCTGCCACCAGGCAAGGCCAGAAAGCGAGGCGATCTCACCGTCATAGAGGCAACGCTGCATGAAAAAGGCCGTTTCATCTGCATCCATCAACAGGTAAAGCAGACCTGTAGAGAAAAAGCAAAGCAGCGAGGGCAACAGGCAAAGCACCTGTCTCCAACGATTGGGACGATATTCCGTCAGCTCTTCTATATATAGGTAATAAAGTGGGAATACCGCTGGATTGCAGAAGCTATAGAACGTATCCGTCAAAGGAATGACAGCCATCTGACGGTTAAAGTACATATAATGAGCCAGATACAATACCGTCGCCGTTAACATGAAAAGGAGCAAACGCATCTTTGCCCGATTCCAATGATTATATAAACTCAAGGCTATTAGCACTGAGAGAACACCACATACAACCATGGGCAAAGAGGATATAAACACACCTAACATGGCTGCAAATATAGTGTAATTACTTTAAATAAGCAAGAGAAATAGGAAAAAACAAGCCAAAAGACTTAAAAAAATCGATAAGTGTACCCAAACACCTATCAATTTGCTGACTTTACGATGAAATCGACAGTTTTCGGTTTATTAATTGCAAATTCGGGAAGGTTTGCAATCTGGCGGGAATGAAAAAATGCGAATTCGGGAAAAGTTTCTATGAATAAGAAATCAAGCATTTCAAATGTTTTCCTTATCTTTGTAGTCAAATTGTGTAACTATCAATAAACAATCACTAACAAAACAATAACAATATGAAAAGACTACAACTATTATTATTGATGCTGCTGGCGTTACCGATAGGGATGCTTGCAGCGGGTAAAAATTGGCAGACGGCCACGAGCATTAGCAATGGAGGTTCTGCAAGCGGTACTCTCTCAAAAGATAATACCGAGGAATGGATGTCAATTAAGGTAACCGAGGATGGAACTGCAGCCCTGACCATTACGCCAAGCGGCACCCTCGAAGTTCAGTACCTAACCTTATACTTCTATAATAGTACCGACGGACAGGTATATGAACGTGGTGGGACAGGCCAGGACAGCTACACCAGTGTAGGAAAAGAGAAGAAGACTCTCACCGTTGCTAATTTGGCACCAGGCACTTATTATGTCAGGGCGAATCGCTGGAACGGTGAAGGCAACTATACCGTAGCTTATGAGTTTACTCCCACAAATGTAACAAATGACAAAGAACCAAACAATGCGTTCAATACAGCTGTCACAATAGAAGATGGTGCGACGTTGACAGGCCATTTAGGATATATCTACGCCAGCGATGATGACCGCGACAAGGAAGACTGGTATAAGTTCACTGTCAAAGAGAACGGTTCTGCAGCTTTAACCATTGTACCGAGCGGTAAACTTGAGATCCAATATATGGAACTCTATTTCTATAACAGTACTGACGGCAAGGTATATCCACGTGGAGGAACAGGTCAAGACAGTTATGTCAGCGTAGGTAAAGAAAGAAAGACACTAACGGTAGGAAACTTGGCTGCTGGTACCTATTATGTGAGGATTAACCGCTGGAACCACCACGGTACTTATCAACTTAATTATAAGTATACTAAAGTTGGTGCTGATAACGATGCTGAAAATAACGATGCCTTTAACAAGGCCGTGACTATTAGCAATGGTCAGATGAAAACGGGGCATTTGGGCTATCTCTACGCCAACGATGATGACCGCGACAAGGAAGATTGGTACAAATTCACTGTCACTAACGACGGTGAGGCTAAGCTTACCATCAAAAGCGATGGTACATTGGAAATTCAATATCTGGAGCTCTATTTCTATAACAGTACTGACGGCAAGGTATATCCACGTGGAGGTACAGGACGAGACAGCTACATCAACGTGGGTAAAGAAGAAAAAACGTTGACAGTAGACAATCTGGCACCAGGAACCTATTATGTAAGAATCAACCGATGGAACCATCACGGCTATTATACCCTTAAATATGTTCAGACAGATAACAATGTTCGAAATGACTCCGAAAAGAATGATACATTCAATAATGCAGTGAAGATTGGCCGAGGACAGACCCTGACAGGTCATCTGGGCTATCTCTATGCCAACGATGACGACCGCGATAAGGAGGATTGGTATAAGTTTGAAGTGCCTCGCGACGGCCAGGCTCAATTTACAATCAAACCAAGTGGTGCTATCGAAATCCAGTATTTGGAACTATATTATTATAATAGTACTGACGGCAAAGTATATGGACGTGGAGGAACTGGAAGCGACAGCTACATTAACGTAGGTAAAGAAGAGAAAACGTTGACAGTAGACAATCTGGCACCAGGAACCTATTATGTAAGGATCAACCGATGGAACCATCACGGCTCCTATTCTTTAAAATACACTTTCACACAGAACCCATACGCCACGGATAAAGAACCTAATGATGTGTTCAACCAAGCACTCGATCTTCAGAGCGGTCAAACTGTAGCAGGTCACTTAGGCTACATTTACGCCAACGATAACGATCGTGACAAGGAAGACTGGTATAAGATTAAGGTGGATTCAAAGAGTACGATCGATTTCACCATTGCACCTGCAGGGAAACTTGAAATTCAGTATCTGACGCTCTATTATTATAACAGCACCGACGGCAAGGTATATGAACGAAGTGGCAATTATGTCAATGTAGGTAAGGAACAAAAAACACTAACTGTTAAAGACATTGATGCGGGCACCTATTATCTGAGAGTAAACCGATGGAATCATCATGGCTACTATTTCCTGTCCTATGCCTCAACTATCGGCAGTGTGGACAAGCAGGACTCGCTGCCTGATGAAGATCCAGACAACCCCGATAACCCGGATAATCCCGATAATCCTGACAACCCAGACAATCCTGACAAGCCGGATAACCCTGTCATCACAGGCCCTGACAAGGATTTCATCAACGAGGTTGGTAAAGACCTGCTGAACAAGTGGGATGCAGAATCGTATCGTAGCATTCTTGAGTTGCTCAAGCTGGCGATGAGCTATGAGACGAAGGAAATCAGTGAGTGGGGATCAAATGCCCTAAATGCGATGAGGACTGCCATTACAACACCTTATAACGGCATATCCAACGGCTATATGCTGATGGTACGTGCTGCAAACTTCACAGGTCACTTTAGAGAAGTCAACAAGCGCTGGAAGTATGAAGGCCCGGCCGATGACCTACAATTCATCTATTCCGATGAAGCCGGTACTCCTTGTGTCGCTAGGATATTGACCAGTGGAAACACAAAGGTCGTCAATATACCTCACGAGTTTGAAGAAGAGGATGACGATGATAGCGGCCTGCTGAATCTCAAGGGAGCAAAAGGTCTGACGAAAGACGTCAAACTGATAGCTCTAGAGGTTCCTGAGCATTTCGAGATATCCTTTACATACGGTGGCAAACAGCTAATGCTGACTACTGTTGACTTCGACTTAAGTTGCTTTACCGACAACTGGAGTCCCACGACGCACGGTCTCATTGTAAGTATCAACTCTACGTTTGCTAAGAGCGGTACAAGCACGAGAGGAGGAACATGCACATTTGAAATGTGCATGGATCGTGTAGGTTATCAGCCTGGCACAGGTATCAAGTCCTCATTCATTGCCAAGAACGACGGAACTCAGATCATCTCCTTTAACCTCGAGGCACCTGGCACAATCAAGATGGAAGACGGACTGATTGACATTAACCCGGGAACGGGTGTGACCATCAAGGATATCGGTATCGAGTCAATGAAGATTGATCTTGATGTCATGGGACGCATTCAGGCTCATGGTTCTGTTTCAGACGTGAGCACTTTCGTCAATACAATGAGTAGCGTTTCCAAATGCAAGGATGAAGCTGAAGCCAAGCAGCTCATAGAAAAGCTAGACGACCTGATTGACGGTAATTTCTACTACGACAACGGCACAGACCCCAAGGGATCACTTGGAATGGGAATCGCTTATGATGAAGAGGTAGAAGAATGGAAGCTTGAGCCAACCATCAGCTTCACCAGCGACTATTCGACCTATCCTATCAAAACCTATTTCTCTGAAGAAAACTTCCCGGAATTTGTTGGTGGCGTAAAGACCATCATCAATGAACTGAAAGAGGTAGCCACTACATTAAAAGAAAATGTGGAAAAGATGGATGAGGAAGCTGCTAACGTCAATCCCAATCCGAGTGGCAACGAAACCTGTCTTATCGTATGGCGAAGCGAAACTCAGAAGGACTATTATCTCCTGGGCGAGAGACCTAAGATTACTATGAGCAATGGTGACTTTATTTTGACAACGACCAACACCACTGTAACCTACAAATTTGAGGATGTCATGAAATTCACTCTCGCCGAGAATAGCACTACTGCCATCGAAGAGGTGAAGACCGTAGCCGAGCCAAACGTGGAGCGTCAATCAGACAGAGTCGTCTTCACTGGTTGCACACCGAAGAGTGCCATCCGTATCTACACCGTGAGCGGACAGATCGTCGACACGCAGTGGGCAGACGAAAACGGCCGTGCAGAGGTTTCTATCTCTAGCCTGACAGCAGGCGTCTATGTAGTGAAATCAGACAATGTAACTATCAAAATTGCAAAGCGATGAAACGAAATATAATCCTTAAGACCCTGACGGTTGCCATATTAGGCACCACAGCCATGCAAGTACAGGCACAGGGCATCTATGTGAACAAAAAGAACGGCGAGAGCATCGCCTACCCGAAGTCCATCCTCGACCAGGTGACACCCACATCGAGCAAGTCTTCCTCCTCTACCGTCAGTAATGAATGGACGTATGAGAGAATTGCAGACATGAATACAGCCCGTATGGGACACCAGATATTCCCATCGGGTGACGGTTTCGTAGTAGTTGGTGGCCATACCACTGATTTCCAGCTCACCAAAACAGCAGAAATTTACCAAAATGGTAAGTGGACAAACGTCAGCATCAATAATCCCCATGACGGCGCATTCTCTGTTATTCTTGGTGACGGTCGTGTGATGGTAGGCGGTGGCTTCTCATCAGACAAAGGTGTTGGCCAAAGTAAGAAAACTGACATCTATAATCCTGCGACACAGACCTTCACTGCCGGCCCTGACATGACAGTAGCTCGTGCTTATAGCAAAGCGGTATTGATGAACGGCAAAGTCTATGTCAATGGTAACTGGTATGCGGACAACAAGGTAATGGATTGCTATGACGGCTCGTCGTTCACATCTGTGGGCAGTATGAGAAATTTTACCTTGCCCTATATCTTTGCCTCAAAGAGCGGTAACATCTGGACCTGGTCTCTGACAGATCCTTGGGGTGAGACCGTTGACTGGGGAACGTCATCAAGTGGTAGCCAAGGATTGTTGTTTAATAAATATCTGGCCTCATCAGATGAAACAAAATCCAGTCTTTTCACCAACTTAGTGACAAACGTTCCCCTCGCGTTAAGCGATGACGTACGTATGTCAAACTGCTATAGTGCCAAGCAAGACCGTTTCTATTTCCTGACAAAAAACAGTAATGGTTACAAGCTTTACTACTCTTTGATTGATGAATCAAGTATTGGCTGGTACAATTTCGATGTACCCACTGTTTATCCTGAGACGGATATTACCATTACATATCGTGGTAGTGTGTTTGTAAATGATGCCAAGGATGAGGTTTATTTAGTAGGTAGCAATGGCCCATCAAATAATCAGACGGTCTTCCTGATTTGCTTTAATTTCTCTGATGGAACTGTAGTCCATAGGACTATAACCAAGTTTGATGGATTCAAACATAATCTGATGTCTGGAGCATGGACCATACTCAAAGACGGGCGATTAGTATGTACGGGTGGTAGCATCAACAACAACTACGATGCCCAAAAATATGCCTACATCTTCACACCACCAACAGGCGCATCTTCCGGTGCGGGCGAGAACGGCGTAGATGTCTGGAAGAAAGATGGCAGCCACGACACCTATTACGAGAGTGAACTGGAGAGCATCACGACTTACGAGGAACATTTTGACGAGCGCATCACACAGGAGATTCCACAAGAATACCTGTCGAAGATGAGTGCTTACATGCCCATCTACTCTGGCAACACACCGCCGAATATTGAGGGTGTTTATATACTATCTCCAGATGTAATGGTCTATAATTCTAACCCCAACAGTTCTTATCAGGCAGGAAAATTATTTAACGACCACATTTCAAAGTATTCTAATCAAAATACTATTCTTAATACAATAACATATCAATATGAGGAAGTTTATCAAAATCAGGTTACCTCAAAGTCAGATCAGGCTGAAGCAAGAATTCTGGGGCAAGGAAGCGATTTCACGGCCTTTACTATAGTCGAAACTTCAGAGTCCGATGGTACTTGGACAAAAATGGCTACTATTCTGTCTGGAACCAAGACAAGTAATGGTATAAAGGATTATTATCGTGGCATTTTGATGCTCGAAAAAAATGATCCTAATAACAAAAAGATGGGAATAGGTGAGTTCCGTATCTTCAAGGATGATGACGGCTTGAGTGAGCCTACAACTTGGCAAGCCCGTCAAAGAGCAGCCACTCAAAAGGGCAACAACCTGAAGATTCAATCTCTGCCAAGTTGTATAGACGAAGGTCCAACGACTTGCCGTTCGGAAGAAGCAATCGAATAAAAATCACAATAATAATTAAAGCAGGCACGGAAGTTTCAGGAAACCTCCGTGCCCTTTTAATAAATATACACTTATTAGCAGCATATACCCCAGTTCGGGATAAGAAATACTAAAACAGCATAAGTTGCTTGGTGTTTTCAATACAATATCCCTCGAGTGCCTGTGGCTTATTGTCGAAGAAGCAGTATGCCGCCAGTGCCGCAATCATACTCATGATGAAATTGTTGACCGACCTGTGCCTTGAATGTACCAGTTGTGCCGTATTCTTTAGCATGTCGTTAATAGTCTCGATGATGCACCTCTTACGTAGCATGACCTCGTCCCACATGGGCATGAGCTTGTTCTTCATGTTCGTTCTGATACCTGTCACCAGATGCACCCCGTCTTCGAAAAGCATGCCAAAGAGCTTGGGTGAGGTGTATCCCCTGTCGGCAAAGAGTTTCCCGTAGAGCGTCTTAGCCAGGACTGCCCAGATCTTCGGGTCCCTGTCATCCACATTGGCACCAGTGAAACAGAACGTAATGATCTCGCCCCTGTCGTTGCAGACCAGATGCAGTTTGAAGCCATGGCACCATCCCATCGTCCCCTTCCCATCAGTAGCCAGACCTTTGAATACCTTGTTGGCATAACGTCTGAGATTGTGGCATACAGGCACCATCGTAGAGTCCACGAAACTGATGCCTGTACAACGACCGAAGGCGGAGAGGTTAAGAAAGAACATCATCTGGAAGAACACGCGGCTTTGGAGTTCCACGAATCGGTTGTAGGATACGGCATTGGGGAAATCGGACTTCAGATGCTGCCTGATGAAGAACAGGTAGTAGTGTTTGATATTGCGGAACGAACCAAACTGGAACACTATCAAAATCGTCATAATCTCACTATCAGAGAGGGATGCCTTGCGATAGCGACGCGACTTACCATCAGAGGACATAAGAGACTTTTTGGATCTTCTGCTTATCAAATTCTTTGCAAAATTCTTCCACGGCACAGAAAATTTCTGTAACTTTGTAATCGGTAATCATGAGTCTATTCTTTTGTTTAACTTTATAAGTGATTGGAATTCAGAAATAAAAGTACAAAAAAAGCAGCGAACTCTGCGCTGTAACTTGTGCCATCGGTAGCAAGGGGAATGCGGTTTAGGATTACATTGCCAGCGTCCTCTGTCAGCCATCTGCGGCGACGGACATGCAGGGCTACCTTCAACTCACGAAGAGGAAAGTCGTGGATGATCTTCGGTTCTGTGAAACCGTTGGGCTTCAAGTCATACCACTCCTTATCACGGAGGTCACGCTCGTCAAGATAGACATGGAGAATGACTATCTCCGTATTTATCTCATCATACTTTCCTGTGTGCTCCTCTTCCGCGTTGGTTATCTCAAAGTAGTCCAACAGACCCTTGGGGAACATGTAGCGAAGTAAAGAGCTGCTGTCAAATGTGTTACTAATCTTTGCCATAGTGCAAAGGTACACATTTTATATCCTACATGTATCGTTTGATGGTGATATTTTGGGTGAGTGGGGAATCAGCTCCTCCACGGACTATTGCAACTGAGCCGCAATTTCTTTTTCTATTCACGCACTCACCCCTTCACTTCCTCAGTATTTTATGTTTATTTCGAGCCATTTGGTGGAGTCTTCTTCTTGGCTTTGGGACAATGCTGACAGAGGAAATCGTAGACGAAGTCAAAGTCCTCATCGGGCACGAATACACGATTCTTGTTCAGCAACTGATTGACCTTGATGAGGTGGAGCCGACGATAGGGAATGAGACGTTCTACGTTGGCCAACTCAGAGGTCAGCGTAGAACGCGAAGCTGCAAGGACACCTGACCCCGCCACGCCTGATTTGCCCGTAGCGGCTCCAACAAGCGCAATCAGTGCTCCCAGCACCCTGGCCTTATTTATCTGTCGGGGCATCTGTTGGTGAACCACGAGCTTTTCGTCGAGCGTAAAGAGCACCACGTATTTCCAGCCATAGCTCCAAGCCACAATCACATGAGCGATGTAACCTATGATTAGAAACACCAAGTACAGTATCAAGAAGCCTGAGGTGATGTTCCAGATGTTCTTGAAGGTAAAGCCATCCTCGACGCAGATGAGCAGCAGGACTAAAAGCCACACCACACCAAAACCGATGCCCAGCACCTTGTACACATCGAACAAGATGCTAGGATTCTTCAACATCGGAACCTCATACACCCAACGGTACTTCCCGTCTGGGTAGAGCGTCACGCGGCTATCGGATTCGTTCATTGTCATACGACATCAGAAACCGATCTGTCTTTACCTCATGTAGAACGTGAACTCGAAGTCGATGCCATTCACAACGCCCTTGAGTATCAGTTTACAACTCTCAGGACTCTTCGTGAACTCTACCGACGCACTGCCCGTAAACAACGAGATTGCACTCTGCTTGTCGTTCCATGTGTAAACCAGATCGCCATCGTTCATGCTTGTCCAACGCC
>Ga0310691_10004145_pt1 | contig 16581 bp, 12 predicted proteins | sample 176DNAGHGlowgp2_FD_203887 | JGI IMG/M metagenome (GOLD analysis project Ga0310691, IMG submission 203887) | Sheep rumen microbial communities from Palmerston North, Manawatu-Wanganui, New Zealand - 1766 DNA GHGlow gp2 (v2) (version 2) | ecosystem: Host-associated > Mammals > Digestive system >...
AATTTGAATATGATCCAATTAAACAAACCACAAATGGCAAAGAGGCTGAAAAGGTTATATGGTCTACATCAGTTATTCAAAAGGCATTAGAAGGCATACAACAAGGTCAGCCATTAAAAGCCAGTCCATTTTTAAATAAGAATACTAAATTATTAAAGCCTGAATTAGTTAGAAGATATACTCAAGAAGAAATAGATGATTATAAAAAGTGTGCATTAGATCCTATATATTTTGGTGAAAAATGTTATCTTATGACTCCTGAAGGTTTAAAGCCTTGTAAATTACGTGATTATCAAAAAGACTATATAAAGCATTTACAACATAATAGATTTTCAATACTATTAAGCTGCAGGCAAGCTGGCAAAAGTGTTACGACAGCAATTTATTGTCTTTGGGTAATATTATTTAATTCAGATAAGGCAGGTCTAATTCTTTCTAAATCTGGTCCTGCAGGTCTTGATTTAATTAAGAAGATTAAAGATATGTATTTATATCTTCCTTATCACTTAAAGATAGGTACCATGAAATGGAATCAATCAGAAATTTCATTTGACAACAACTCTTCAATTTCTACTGAATCATTCTCTCCAACTGCGGGTCTTGGTAAAACAATTAACTTCCTTATTCTTGATGAGTTTGCTTGGTGTCCACCTAATGACGTAGAATTATTCTATAATAATATTATACCTACAGTAACTACAATTTCAGATTCAAATGTTTGTATAATGTCAACACAAAATGGATTCAATTTATTTTATAAACTATGGAAAGGCGCAATAGAGAAAACAAACATATATGCACCATTTAAAGTTGATTGGCATCAAGTTCCACAATTTAATACTGAAACTCATCAATGGGAAAAACGTACTGAGAAGTGGAAGGAAGAAATGATAGGTGTATTAGGTTCTAAAGAAGCATTCTATTATCAATATGGCACGCAATTCTCTGCATCAGATAAATGTTTAGTATCCCGTGAACGTATTGCAACTTTAAGAGACAATGCAGCTTTATTTGAAAACAAAACAGATGAATTAATTGAAAAGTACAATCTATTCTTAAATCACCAAGAATGTCTTTTCTTTAAACCTGATTTTGACTTAAATTTGTTTAGAAATAGTTTCTTTTTAATTACAATTGATTTAGCTGAAGGCTTTGGCGGAGACTATACAGTATTTAATATATTTCAAATTGTAGATAAAGACATATTTAAGCATATTGGATATTGGAGATCAAATGAAGTAGATCTTGAACATGCAACATTTGAATTTTGGTTATTAGCTTCTCAATTATTTAATGGTGAAAACTGTATATGGTCTTTAGAATGGAATACGTATGGAGCATTATTCTATCGTATGCTTATGGATCTTAATGAAGATGATTTTGATCCTGAGACATTATATAGATTTAATATTTCAAAAGATGGCGTAGAATTATCTAATTTCTGTTTATATAAAAAATCGTCAATGGATGAACAGATAATTGGTAAGCTCCAATTTAAGAATTCTAATTTTATACCTGGAATTAGATTTACCTCAGGTAACAAACCAACTGCATGTTCATTACTCAAAATGCTTTTTGAAAAAGAACAAATTGAAACTTCTGATATTATAACTTTAGGAGAACTTGAAAACTTTGAAGATAAGAACGGAAACGGAACATATAAAGCTTCTTATGGACATGATGATATTATTATGACATTTGCTCAAGTTCCGATGGTTATGCAAACAATTAAATATAAAGGTTTATTGGAAGATATTGAAGAATCTCGTATAACTGGTATAATTAACTCTAAATGGGTAATTGAACAAGAACGTCAGGTAGATGATTTTACAAGTATGTTTAATCAGATAGATCAACAATTTGGATATATACCAATTGATGCATATAGCTTAATGAATATTAGTCAAAGTTAATCAAAAAATTAATCAAAGTTAATCAAAACTAAATAGCATTAACAAAAAAGGTAACTCTTATAAGAGTTACCTTTTGTTTTTTGGTTATTATTGGCTATATGTTAATTACTTTTTCTTTATTTAAAAAAATATACATATGTAATTAATGAAATCTATTAATAAAATCTATATGCATATTTTTTATACATTTCTTCCATTGTTACAGGAGAATTTGAACTCATGTTAGTTCTTAAATACTTTTTTAATGTTTTTACTATCTTTTTCATAATTGTTATTAATATATATTGTTTGTTTGTATTTTTCATTTTTTTATAAATCATTTTTATTTAATAAAAAATCATCGTTTTTATTTAATAAAAAATTATCAATTCTTTTTATAACAAAAACAATAATTATTAGAAATACACTAACTATTAATGTTTTCATATTACTCTTTAATATAAATGACCATATATCATATCAGCAGACTTTTTAAAGTTATCAATATAGCCAGTAACCAATACTTTAAATATTTTTTTTACGGTTTTCATGTTATATATATTTTAAATTTATATAATTTATAATATAGTTTATAATAATTTATATGTCATCATATTATATGGTTTTATGAAGTATTGATATGTTTTTTTAACATATGATAATTGAATTGACATATAATAATAATAATGATAAAATATAATCTATGATAACAATAATGATAAAATATAATCTATGATAATAATAATAGATAAAATATAATCTATGATAATAATAATGATAAAATATAATCTATGTTAATAATAGACAAAATATAATCTATAATAATGTTAAGAATCAATAAGAAATTATGATATTCTAATTTTATTTTTATATAATAAGGATTCAATAGAGGCAAACGTATAGATTATATAGAGGCAAAAATAAATAAATAAATATATAAATCTATATAAATGCATCCACTTTTTAATACATTACTTTGTAAGATCATGGGTAATAAAAAGAAAGAAAACTATTTTTCAAAACTCGTTAAAGAAAATAATAATGTAAGCGCATTAAATTTCTTTTTATTAGCTACATTAGCTGTAGGCGTAATTTTATTATTTGTTCCAATTATAGGAATGCTTGTTGATATTTGGTTTAATCATACAATGACAATTAATTTATCAGACATGGCGTTATATGTTGGAGCTGTAGCAGGTATTTTTGCATCAGGCGGATTAACATCTGCATGGACTGAATTTTCATATTCAAAATATAAAGTTCCTGTATTGGATGAAAATGGACGTCCAGTTGTTGACGAAAATCATAACGGAATTCCTGATGATAAAGAAGACATGCAAATTGAAAACATAAACGAAAATATAGAGGTAAGCATAAAAGAAGATAATGAAGTGTAAGAAAAGAATTTTAGTAACTGGTGCGGCTGGATTCATTGGATCCAGCCTCATCAATCAATTATTAAAAGATCCAAATAATGTTATAGTAGGTATAGATAATTTGAATAGCTATTATGATATTAAAATTAAATTAGCAAATATCAGACGTAACAAGAACGATAGGTTTGCTATGTTTCAATATGATATTACCGATAGAAAGGCGATGGCCGAATTATTTAATGAATGTGATATTGATGAAGTGTATCATTTAGCTGCTCAGGCTGGTGTTAGGTATTCTATAGAGCACCCATCTGAAGTGATTCAAACTAATATACAAGGATTCCAAAACATTATTGAAAATTGTATTTCACATAATATAAATAAAATTATATATGCATCGTCAAGTTCTGTTTATGGATATTTGAATGGTAATAATGATACTGAAACAAAAATGACAGATAATCAGATGTCGCCTTATGCAGTTACAAAAAAATGTAACGAATTGATGGCACAGATGTATTCAAATTTATATCCCCAATTAAAACTATCTGGATTAAGATTCTTTACTGTATATGGTCCATATATGCGACCAGATTTAGCAATAGGTAAATTTACTAAAGCAGTTATAAATAATGAACCTATTGAAATTTATGGCGATGGTTCAAAAGAACGTGATTTTACCTATATAGATGATATCGTTAGAATAATGATATCTATAATGAATAGTTCAAAACAATGGAATCATGAAATATTCAATATAGGTTATGGGAGAGCAATATCCGTTAATGAATTAGTTAAGACTATAATTGATTACATTAATCCTTCATATGATAAGATTATTTATAAAGAAGATGCTAAAGGTGACGTTAATAAAACATTGGCATCTAATAGTAAAATTAAAGAATGGTTTAATGAAGGACCAAAAACAGAAATTCATAATGGCATTAAAAAATATATAGATTGGTATAAAAATGTATCATTATAATGTAGAAACAAATGAAGCTGTAGCTTATTATTGGCAATTAAATATATCTTTTAAATTTGATAGATTTGATGAAAATGATTATATCCAATTTTATAGAACAGATAATGGTACAAGAATTTTAGATGTTAAGATTTTTAAAAATCAAATAATATTAATATCAAAAGAACAAAACAAATGTAAAACATATAATCATAATATTATTTTAACTAATACATATGTTAATATTAAAATTATATCAAATAGAAATATAAAAGTAATTATATCTACTTCAGACAGTGAAAATGAATTTATATTTGATGATATTTATAGTAGTGGTTTAGAGTCTTATATTAATGCAACAATACCTATTATAGATTATAATATTAAATACTTGAATATTAAACCAAATATTCCTATGGTTTTTGGCGATTGTTTTACAAACTTACATACTCATAAAATGTTTGGCAAATATTTATATGAAAATGGATCAAATTATTATTGTTTCAATAAGCCATCAATTAAAAATATTGATATATTTTATGATAAAATTATTGAAATAATAGATAAATGCCATCCTAAAAAAGTATATATTTTATGTAAATCATATATTGAAAATAGAAAGGATACATTTAATTGTACGATTAGCAAATATAATAAAATATATGAATCATTCAAAGATAGAGAAGATTTGGAAATTGTTATTTGTACAATGCCCCATAAATTAGAGTCAAATTCTAAATATAATGAATTTGTAAGAAATCAAGGTTGGTTTAAGTATATTGATTTTGATAAACAATTTGAAAACTTAAATAAAGACGATTATTTTATAGATAATGCTCATACTAATGAAGAAGGCGCGAAATTATTATATGAACGTATAAAACAAGATGCTCCAGATTTATGTAAACATTATGTCCTAAATTTTAATGATACATAAATGAAGCGTTTATGAAATGATAAAAATTGATAATAAAAAACAATAAAATAAAAACAATAAAGGGTAACTAATGTTACCCTTTTTACATCATTCTACATCATTCTAGATATTGCTATGAATGATTTTAATACCTATTGTTTAGCTCCGCAATATGGACAAAACTTATACTTATTATTAATTTTTCTTCCACATTCATGACAATAGTATTTCTTTAAATCATTTGAATTAATTTGTTTTTGTGAAGATGGAAGTATTTTTATATATTCAGTCTTAAATGCCCAATATTCAAAATCTTTATGTACATAACTAAATTTTTGATTTGAATGGCTACCTTCTTCTATACGACCAGTTTCAATAGACTTGTTTATAGACTTATTTATAGACTTATTTCTTGATTTAGAAAGTTTTGCAGGTTTATAAGGATCTGTACCTGTTGATGCATATGTTGCAGAAGTAGCATCATAAGTGCGTGTTGAAGCAGAAATACCACAATCGTAAGACGATAAAGAAGCACCAGATAATCCTGAATCTAATGATGTATTAAAATAAGTAATATTATCTGTACAATTGCCATCTAAATAAGATTTTGGTTGGTTTTTATAATATACATCTATATGATTCCAAGGTTCTGTATTAATATTTGTTTTAACATAAATAGTATTATCCCAATTACGTTTTTTCTGTTCTTTATAAAATTTAATGCAAAGATTACCATTATCTTTAATAGCTTCTTTAACTGCTTGTGAATTACCTACTTCATAAGTTGAAAATAAAAGACGAGATTCATTATCAAGGTAACGATCTAACCATACTCTTTCACCAGGACGTAAAACTAAAAGATTTGAATTTCCTTGTGAATCATTATTAAAGTTAAATGAAACTCCAATAGTATAAGTATAAGGATTAAAAATTTGAATTTGAAATTCTGTATCGTTATCCATGTAAACGATACGTTCATTGGAAGAATTTGAATACTCCTTAAGGAGTGACTTGTGCACGGCTATTTTAGCCAATTTTTCGTTGTTATTCATAATTTTCATTAAATATATTTTTAAATTTATAAAATATACTACTCCTGAACTTTCAAGTCTTTAAATCAACTTTCAAAAGGTAACATAAATTTACCTCAGTCACAGAAGTAAAATGATTTATATAATTAATAATAGTATGTTTCTAATATTTTTTAACAAAATTTAAAAAATTATATGAATCAAAATTATTATAATCAATCTTTCGTAAGAACATATAATTTTTTAATTCATCTATATTATCAACATTTGTTAAAACTGATGCATGATCTAAATCAAATTTAATATAACGTAAGCAATTAACATTTATATGATTTTCTTTTATTAAACTTTTATCATTATTACAAATATCATATAATATTAAATTTTGAAATACAGTTTCATCAATAGCTCCTTCAGTAATTACTAATTGATTTAATTCATATAAATTTAAATACGCATCATATCTATTCTTTAATGGAATAATTTTTTGAACTAAATCATTATGTAATGACCACCATTGATGACCTTTATATAAATATTTTTTATTATTTTCATTAACATAATTATAATCTGTTAAATGATAGTTAATAAAATTATCTGATGTATTATTAAAGAAATTTAAGAATGAATTTAATGAATGACACATATAACAATGATCTGAACATAAATGATAATATTTATAATTCATATCATTATTAAATGCTTCACTTAATAATTCAAATTCAACTTTACACATGTCTGTTGAATATCTTTTTGAATTATATAAATGCTTACAAAATATTATATTTGAGTTATGTAAAATTTCTTTACCATTATTAATGTCTTCATATGTTTGACCATCTATATGAATATAAAAATCAAAGAATATTGAATTATTAAATTGCTTTATAAAATTATTTAGATAATCAATTCCATAAGAAGACATTAATAAAATAGCATGTTTTTCAATATTTAATTTTCTAATATCTTTTAATGGATGATATATTGTATTATGATTTAGTTTAATATTATATTCAAATGCTCGCATGTCGCATGAACAATATTTATTAAGATAATCTATTGATAAATTTAATTTTTTAATATATGAAGGTATTAATATTTCATTATGACAGCAATAATTAGTATTATCATATTCATTAATTATTTGCATTAATGCATTATTAGATAATCCATATATGTTCAACATTATATATGAATAATTTTTAGTATCATATATTTTATATTTATCATCTAAGTCTTTATTATTAATCCAAAAATTACGTTCAGTATTTTCATGTCCTTCAATATATGGATATAATATATCTGAATCAATTTTATTTAAAATATCAAATATATTTACATCATTCATATAAATATCATTCTCACTTAATATGTAAAAATCATAATTATTATATTGTTTATAAAAATCAAATAACGGCATCCATTCATTACCAATATAATCTCTACAAAAATTTATATGGTTAGGATAATCATCAAATAACTTTTTATAATCAAATAAAATTACATTATCAAATTTAATATCTTTATATTGATCTTTATATTCATTTGATTCTGATGTATTATATAATATAAATATATCTACATTATCGGTTTTCTTATTATAAAGATCTGTTAATAAATATTCTATAGTTTTATTATATGTATGTGTTTTAAATAAATATGCTATTTTCTTCATTCTTCAGAAACATAAATTTGATTTACATTATAACCATTATTCATTAATAATGTGGGCGCACTATAACTAAATATTTCATTTTTTAATGAATGTTTTTCATCCCATAAAAATGTTAACGCGTTATGGGACATTATAAAATAATCTTTTATATCACATACAATTTGATTCTTAAAATGATATTTATACTTAAATAAATTAAATTTCTTAATTATTTTATTATGATCAAAATTGTTTATATTTAATGTAACAAAATTATTCAAAAGTAAATCGTTATCGCCATAATCATATTCAAATAATGTCTTAATATAATCAATATTTGTTAAGATACTATCATTAACATAAATTAAATGAGAAAATGATTCAAAATAATTAATAATATAATTATATAATTTCCAATAATACATTAGATTATAATCATAATAATACATTAATTCGATTATTTCATATGAAGATTTAATTTTTGCAGCGACAAATTCTAATACTTTTAAACGTTCATATATAAAATATTTATGTAAGTTTGAATTATATAAATAGTTATTTATGCATGTATTAGAAGCATATGATAAAACAATATAATTATCTGTGAACTTATGAATTTCTTCAAGATATTTTATATAATCAGCATTATCATTCTTAATACTTATTATAAGAATATTATTAGAATTATATTTTACTTTACTATGACGTAATTTATCGTAAGTTATTTCATATATATTATCATAATTATATAATGTCTTTAATTGATGTTGTTTAATTTGATTTGAATTTTTATCTTTCTTATGATTATCATCTACATTATATATGTTTTCGTGTAAGATTATAAATTGTGTATTTTCATAATCATGGCCATCATTAATGTTATATATAATTTGTGATATTAAAACATTTGAAATATTACTTTCATTTTCATGTAATATATTATACTTATTCAGATATGTTTCATCATGATATCTTGGTATAATATTATTACATAAATCAATAGCAATCATTTCATTAACTTCTTTACACATATTATATACAATTTTTGAAGGACCCCCAAAAAATGCAGCTTGTACATATGTATAATTATCAGTTCCAATATATGAAACAGAATTAGGATTATCCATCCAAGGCTCTAAAAATATTGAAGAATTTAAATAAGCAAACCAATCTTTATGATATGCTAAATTTAATTTATCTTTATTAAACCATGAATAATCTTTAATAGGTAATATTTCACTATTTGCATTAAAATAAAATACATAATCACAATCACATGGATACATTAATATATATTTCATTTTAAATAATGTAACTATAGGCCATGGATAATCACATAAATAATGATGTTCTATACTTATGTTAGTAATATCATAATTTTTGTATTCTTCTAATCCATCTGAAATTAATATAACTTTTTTATAATTATTTGGAAAAAAGTTTTTTAGACTATTTATAAATCTAGGAAAATCATTTTTATAAATTCCTGTTGCAATGTAATATATTCCAAATGTTTTACCATAAAGTAATTCATCATAATATTTTGATAAAATTTTTTGATCTAAAGAAGGTAACTTAATTTTTGCAATATTGTATTTTAATACTTTATGTATATCAGAAGTAATATTACAATCATATTTATCAATAAGTCTTAACCAAAGTTCATAATCTTCAGACCCATCATATTCAGAATTATAGAACATATGTTCATTTGCATATACCGTATCAAATATTTTCTTTTTAAAACATACTGCTGGGTGGCATATCCAATTATAATTTAAATCTTTATTTAGTAAATCTGAATGTGAAATATTTGATTTAATAAGTTCTAATTCAGGAGCAAATTTATATAATTCATCATTATAATATCTATCAATATTACTACATAAAACATCTACGTCTTTATGGGTTTCCATATAATGAATTTGGTAATTTACTCTATCATCATACATTTCATCATCAACATCCATTCTAATAATATATTTACCTTTAGAATTACTAATGCCATAATTTAATGCATTTGATATACCAGCATGTTCAATATTATATATGTGAACTTTATTATGATATTTATATTGTTTAAGTTCTTTTGCCGTATTATCAGTTGATCCATCATTAACAATTATAATTTCATATTTATAAGATGTTTTCTGATTAATACATGAATCTATACATCTTTCAACATATTGTTCACCATTATAAACTGGAATTACTATTGATGCATAAGTAATTTTTTCTTTATTCATTCACCTATATATATTAATTTATATTAAAATAGATAATGCTAATCTAAATATTAAATAGCATAAACATTTGGAAAATCATTATCATGTTCGTTTCTGAATTCATCAACCAATTTTTTTACGTCATCACAATAACTATAATCATCAAATAAAATTACAGTTGATTTTTTTAAATGAGGTATTAATGCTTGCAATATAGGATAATCATCTTTATAATGGTGATGCGCATCAAAAAATACAAAATCATATTTTTTATCTAGCTTATTCATTTCTTCTGTTGCATTACCTTCAAAAACTGTTACATTATTATCCTTTTTAAATCTTTGTCTAATAAAATCACAGCAACCTGGGTCTTTTTCAAATAGATTAATAGATAAATTCAAATTATTCTCTTTTGAATATTCTAAAACTCCCGCAGATGCAGCACCAAATTTTACGCCAATTTCAACATAAATATCATTTTTCTTTAGGTATTTAAACCAATCCTGTATTTTACATTTTAAGTTAGTACAAGTTATATGAAAAATATTATTATCTAATGAATCAACATTAATAATATTTTCAGTGCCAACATGATATTTATGATCATAAGTCTGTATAACATAAGGATTTTTCTGAACAATTATTTGCTTAATTAAACGTTTAGGTATGCAAAAATCTGCGTCATGCATATCATTATGATTAATTGTATGATCTCGTCTACAATATATCATATTGTCTTTAAAAGCCAAATCACCATGCCAAAGTGTTAATACATTATCTTCAATATTAATGTTCATCAAATTATTTCTTATATTTTTAAATAAAAATAACATAATATTTTTAATATCAAATTATTTTTATATTTTTAAATAAAAAAATAACATAATATTTTTAATATAAATGAAAATCGCTACATGTAGTATCATAAGATTAGAAAATAATTATTTAATTGAATTTGTTGAGCATTATAAAAAAATTGGATTTGATCATATGTTCATTTATGATAATAATATGGAATATGATGAGCATCCTGAAGAAGTTTTACAACAATATATTGATGACGGATTTGTATCAATAATTAATTATAGAGATCAAAATTTACACCCTATGAATGATGCTCTTATAGACGCATTTAAAGATTGTTGGAATAATAACAAATTTGATTATGATTGGATTTTATTTATAGATAATGATGAATTTTTAAATTTTTCAAAAGATAATAATGTTAAAGAATACTTATCAAGAGATGAAATTAATAAGAGTGATATTATAAGAATAAATTGGAAATGTTATGACGATAATGATTTAATATATTATGAGGATAAACCATTAAAAGAAAGATTTACACATTTATGTTGGGATGATCCTTATAGTTTTTATGAAAACCGTCATATAAAAACATTTTTACATAATACATTAAGATATGCAGAATTAGATTATGGGGATGCTGCAGCCCATTCCCCTTTATTAAATTATATACTTGATAAAGTTGTTATAGATAATTCTGGTAAAGTTTTAGAAGAATTAGATGTAGAACAACATGCAAATAAAGAAATTAATTATGACTTGTGTTGGTTAGATCATTATAGAATGAAAACTATAGATGAATATATTAATAACAAAATCAAAAAGTTAACTAATCAAGGCTATAATAAGATATCATTTTCTAGTAACATATTTTTTGAATATAATCATTATTCAGAAGAAAAAGAAAAATTATATTTAGAAAAGGTTGCTCCTTATACTAAAAATTGTGTTTATACTGTCATACTTGGTAATTATGATCGTTTAAATGAACCAGAATATGTAACACCAGGTTGGGATTATATATGTTATACAGATAATAAAGAATTAACATCAAATGTTTGGAAATTTATATATGTAGAAGATTCTTGGAAAAATGATTTTATACAACAAAATCCTGATAAGCCTTTATATAAGATTAATCAATATATAAATAGACAAATAAAATTATTACCGCATTTTTATGTTGCCGATTATGATTTTTCAATATATGTTGACGGTAATATAAAAATAACTGGAGATCTAAATGATTTTAAAAGAACTTATATTGATATTCCTGGATCATATCAAAAAGTAATATGGTCATTAGAACATTATAGAAAATGCTTGTATGAAGAAATAGATAAATGTATAGAATTAAAAAAGGATTCAATTGATAATCTTAATAAACTTAAAGAATTTTATATAAGTGAAAATGTACCGAAAAATGTTGGTATGACTCATAATTGTTTTCTTGCGAGATATCATTTAGATCAACAGTGTAGATATATAATGACATTTTGGTGGGATATGGTTATTAATTATACTGTGAGAGATCAATGTAGTTTTATGTATGTCTTAAATAAGTATAATTTAAAAGATAAGTTATCAATATTATTAAATGATGATATCAATAAATATGTAAACTATTATAATGCTAATGGAAAACATGGTGAATATAAACTTATAATTAAAAATGATTAAAAATTATAAAAAACGCATTTATGTTCTAAATAAAATATTGATAAATTAAATTATAATTAAAATGGGGAACTTTGTTCCCCATTATTTTATATAATTTTTATATAATTTTATTCATACAATCTATTAATTAAATTATTATAATTCATCGAATCAAATATTATTAAGTTTTTTATCTTTGGTGTATTAATAATATCAATAATATTATATGATTCGTATTTTTGTTTATTTATATGTTTTTGATTCGTTTTGAATATAGTTAAATCATCATTGTCAAAATTAATTAGAAAGTTTTTATAATTAAATTTCCATAATACATAAAATAATGATAATTGATCTCTAAATGATCCAAATATTATTTCATTCCACCAATTATTCATAATAGTTTTACATATTTTATTATTATGATATCTTAATATAACATTATTATGTGTCAAACCATAATTTAATGGATATCCTTCATCACGATATCTATTAATTTGATTTGTCATAACATTATAGTCATCTTTATTTTGACTAATACATGCTGATAGTTCTTCGTATATGCAGTTTCTTGACTCATGCTTCTTTATATAAATAGGCGATTGATTATATTTTTCTATTAATGAGTTTAAATCACCATCTATAAGAATATTACCATCTACATATAATGAGCATTCATATTTGCCAAAAATAATATGGGGAAGTATTTTTATATATCTATTTATCCTATAGTTATCTAAACATGTTAAAAATTCAGGAATATATTTAATTTTCCATACATTAGAAACTAAATTCTTATTATTTGTAAAACATATATAATCCCAATCTTTTGAAATATATTTCGGATCAATCAAATTATCATAATCACCAGTTATGCATGTATAGCAAACATATTTATTTCTTGTCATTAATTTAAATATTAATATATTTTCCTAATTCATCATTGAATTCCTTATTAAAATAATGATAATAATTTAATCCCATTGGCGTAAAGGTTAATTCCAAGAAATATATATCATTACCATTACTCATTAAATCTATTCTAACAAAGTTGAATTTTTCACTTAATTTTGAACATATATATATCATTGTATAATAATTATTTGGCATTTGCATATTTTTAAATCCCCCATAGTTATTATCTATCCTGTACTTATATGTATTATTTAAATATTTATCATTTAAACATGTCCAATTAGCATCATATAAATTAGCAGTATCAACTGTATTATTTAATCTGTGAATATCAATATTTGCCTTTTGATGATCATATTTTACTAAACAATATTTTACTGTGCCATTAAAACAGAAAAAATTATAGTCTATATAACTGTCAAACTTATTGTCAGGTTCAATTAAAGGTTCTATAAATAGTTTCCTATCAATATTTATGTATTGTGTTTCTCCTTGTGTTATTCCATAAATTTTATTTAATAGATGGTTAAACGTAATGCATAGATCATCATTAAAATCATTTTTATTATTTATAACTTTATACGATCCACTATCATGATTACATTTAATCATAAATTTATTAGGTAAGCTATTCAAATCTTCATATATATCAAATGCATCATCATATATACCTAAAACTGGATTAACTTTCAAATCAACAATGTTGTTTTCTTTTTTAAATTCTTCAATAAATTCCTTAGCTTTTAATTTATTACAATAAATATATTTTGAATCTAAATAGTTTGTCTTAATATTTAAATAAATTATTTTTTCAGCCCAATTAATTAATTTACTTTTATCTTCAAGATTTATTATGTCAATTAAATTATTACGCCATGATCTAAGATATGTTTTTTTATATATTTTATATTTTTGGTCAGGAGATAATATAATTGGGAAATCAATTATTTTATATTTTATGTTTTCTTTAATGTATTTGCAAATAATATCATTAATATCATTAATAGATATATTTTTTACATTTTCTAATAAACGACCAATTTTTTTCTTACATTTCATTGAACTAATAATTAGTTGTTGATCTTTATGATATCTACCTATTATTTGAATATCATTATTATATAACGATTGATTAGAATATATTAAAGTATCATATGAATTCAATACATCAATAAAGTTTTTCTTTATATAATTCATATCAAAATTTATTAATAAATCATTTCGTACATATAAAGAAAAATCATATGTTTTTAAATATTTATTAATCATTAACAAATAATTACCATAAAATTGCCATTTATACATTTTATTAACATATGTCATAGCCCATGTATTAGATGTTAATTTTTTATTTGTCGTAAAACATATATAATCCCATCCATCAATTTTATTTTCTAATTCTATTAATGGCTTATCATCAAATACAATTGTATATATACAATTTTTTGAATGATCTTTAATATAATCTAAATATATTGTTTCTTTTTCTTTGGAATATTCATTATAATTAAAAAACATATTAGACGTAAAACCTAATAATGAATATCCTTTCTTTGTTAATTTCTTTATTTTATTATTGATATATTCATCTATAGTTTTCATTCTATAATGATCTAACCAAGCTTTATCGTAATTAATATAATTTATTTGCTGGGTAAATACATAATCTTCTTGTTTTTTAAGTATCTTACCAGTATTATCACTGATAACTAATGAATCATCTAAAAATGTATTTGGAGAATGCGCAGCTGATGTTTCATCCCATATAATTTTTTTTGATGAATTACAATTGCATAATGACTTAATATGTCTATTCTCATCAAAACAATACGGGTCATCCCAACATAAATGAGTAAATCTTTCTTTTAATGGTTTATCCTCATAATATATTAAATTATTATCATCAAAACATCTCCAATTAATTTTAATAATATCTACATTATTAAAACATTCATCTGATAAATAATTCTTTATATTGTTTTTATATATAGGATCAAAATTTAAAAATTCATCATTATCACAAAACAAAATCCAATCATAATCATTTCTATTAGTAACCCAACAGTTATTAAATGCAGATATCAAACCTTGACCCATTGGATATTTTCCTTGATCTCTATAATCTATGATCGTTACAAATCCGTCATCTACATATTTTTTACATACATCATTAGGATCTTCATCATTAGGATCATTATTATCATAAATAAATATATGATCTACTCCTATTGATTGGTAATGTAAAATGAATTCCTCTATATATAGATTTTCTAACTTTATTATACAGCAAACAGCTACTTTCATTAAATTTATTTTATTAATTTCATTTATATATATTAAAAATAGTTAATTTTTTTAACTATTTACAAAATGCAACAAAAGATTCATCTACTAGATGAATCTAAACTATTCAATATTGAATACAACATTTATTGATACAACATTTATTGATGGTGAGGAAGGAATCGAACCTCCAACTGGACTTATCCGGAGTCACCGGCAGTTTTCCACAATCTCGCCAATGTTTGTAGTGGAATAAACTGGGAGTCGAACCCAATATTTCACGGGTCTTCCGTGCGTTATTTTCAACCTAACCAAAAACTCGGTATCACGTTCATACCTAAAAATAGTTATTTTAACAATTACTCACACTGATCTAACTTTATGTGATCTATGAAATATAAACGCGTTTTATACCATGCCACAGGTCGCCAGTTTTATTGTAAAGTTGTTACATTATCCGTTTAACTCTTATCCCTGGTTTTGCGGGGCACCGTGGAATTGAACCACGAACACTCTCAGGACGTGAGAGCAGTTTACCGTTAGCCTAATGCCCCATAGTGAGTTGTTTGAAAGACTGATTTACAGGACAAATACGTTCCAAACTTTCCTATTCCCGAGATCACCAGCTCGGTTCCCTTATAAGTTGCACGGAGGGAAGGATTTGAACCCACGTGAGAGATAAACTCTGGCAGTTTTGGAGACTGCTGCCTTCGACCACTCGGCCACCTCCGCATAAAAAATCGAGTAAATTTGCGAGCTACGGACTAGAGAAACTTCGGCTTTACGAAGATTGCATTACCACATTGGGTTTTACCTCCTGTTGCGTTGCGCCTTATGAGCTCTCACGAAACTCAACTCC
>Ga0310691_10004147_pt1 | contig 16579 bp, 27 predicted proteins | sample 176DNAGHGlowgp2_FD_203887 | JGI IMG/M metagenome (GOLD analysis project Ga0310691, IMG submission 203887) | Sheep rumen microbial communities from Palmerston North, Manawatu-Wanganui, New Zealand - 1766 DNA GHGlow gp2 (v2) (version 2) | ecosystem: Host-associated > Mammals > Digestive system >...
TTACTTATGGACTTATGCGAGAAATATTGAGAATGAAGAATTAAGGGGATATACTACGATAAAGTGAAGCCTCAAGTAGATGCTAGGTATAGCATTAAAAGGGATTGGAAGAACTAGGTGAGCCTTTAAGAGAGTTCCCTCTTTTTTCTTAAAAAGGTCCTCCGCCCGCAGAAGTTCACTATTTCTGTGAAAGGGTGAACTTTTTTATGTCCCTTGCTTAGGGGGGGTAACCCTTTTTTTATATTTCTTATTAAGGAGATAACACCCCAACAAAAAGGAGAAACGGCGGGGCTTGGGTGCTGTATCCCCCTTTTTTTCTGCTCAGAATTTTTGATTTTTTTAAAAATTTTTATCACTAAAAAATAAAATTTTAAAATATTGTTTTTTCCTAGTTTATACCTATAAAAAAAGAATATAAAAAAGTGAAAAACTAGACTTGAACTTATACCTTGAAAAACTATACTATTTTTAGTGATATGTTTAAAAATATCACCTTTTATATTTTCACCATATACACTATGGAAAAACTCGGAAAGGCTAGTGCTGAAGCCAGAAAACAGCAAACAGTTCAGAATTTCGCTAGTTCTGAAGCTGAAAAACGGTTATCTTGTGAAGGATTTTCACTTGATAACTTGGAAAACCTCTCAACTTGGAGAGAAATTGTAGATGAGAACTGAGAAATTAAGAGTGAGCGACTCTGAATCCTAGTTCAAAACTACAAAATCACAAAAACAAAAATCAAAAAGTGGAACAAACAAAAAGAAAAACTAGTTAAGAACTTGGAAAAACAAAAAGTAAAAATCGAAAAACTAGATAGTAAGCTAGGAAATGTGAAACTCTATGAAGAAACACTAGACGAAGTGCCAGAAAACCTAATGGCCATCTATCAAAATCAGTTGTATGACCTAGCAAAACCCGACATTTCGTTGGAACATCTAGCTTCTGAACTAACATTCTACGACTTTCTGTTGAGAATTGCTAGTTGAGAACCTGTAAATATTCACTATATACCTTATAGGAATATCAAAAACCTAGTTCGTATCTGTGAAGAATACTTTAGTATCGACGAAACACCAGTCAAGGACTGAGAAAAACAATCACCAATTCGCAAAAGTAGGCTTTTCAAGAGAGTTTTAAGCTCTGAGACAACTCCAAATGAGAAAAACTTTGAGAAAAACCTAATTGACAAGCTCACTTTCAAGCAAATACTTGAAGAAATGGAGCTTCTAGACTGACTTTCACTAGCTGAACTCAAAGAAAATCTAGATAGTATCGAATATCTAGCTGACCAATACAGAGAATTCATAGTTGAGAACTGACTTTCAGTGAAGGAACAAAAAGAAATAATCAAAAAGTATCAAAAAGAAAGAAAGAAAATCACAGACCGCACCTTGAAAATCAAATACAACCTTCGTCAAAAGTATGGTTATACCTGGAAAAATCCTAAATGTAGTTTAAAAAACTGAACTATAATCTGGGAAAATCCAAACGAAAAACTAGAAAAACTAGCTACTAACTAGCAAAAATAAAAACTAAATTGAGAAAGCCTAGACTCTGTCTAGGTTTTTTCTTTTTTAAAAAAAAAGTATCACTAAAAATCAAAAAAAAAGAATATAAAATATAAACATATAAACATATAAAAATATAAACATATAAACATATAAAAAAATAATAAAAAAAAGTATCACTAAAATTTTAAAAAAAAGAATATAAAATATAAACATATAAACATATAAAAAAATAATATATAAAAAAATAATAAAAAAAAGTATCACTAAAAATCAAAAAAAAAGAATATAAAATATAAACATATAAAAAATATTTTTTTATAAAATATTTTTTTTATATAAAAATATTTTTTATTTGTATAATAAAAAGCCAATGCCAAAAGAAATCAAACAGCTCTTGAAAGAGCATAGGCTATACAAAGTAGCCCAAAGAAAACAGAAATTCTGAGCCAGCTTCAAGGCTTGGAGTAATTGTTTTAGAAAACACCCACCTAAAACGTGGGCTGATTTACAGTACAACAAGTTTTTATATTGCTAATCGCTTTTTGATATGAGTAATAAAGAACTTTTGAAAATGGCGAGAGAAAACAATACTTGCCATAGAAATGAAGACTTGCTCTTTGACTACGGAGAGATTAGGTCTAGGAATAATGTAGTTGAGTATGCTATTTATAGCTACTTCAAGGACGGTTCATTCGATGATGTTCAGAACACCGTGATTATGAATAGGGACGAAGATATAGAACAGTACATTAGAGATAATTACGGAATGCTTTTATCTGATTATGAAAACAAATAGAGATGAATACGACTATGCTATGGCTAGTAGTCTGAATAGGGCGACTAGCTTTTTTTGGAATGCTTTGGGCGAACCACTACAAATACGAGAAGGCTTTGCTATGCTTTCTGACAATATTTGTAGGAGTTTGCTACGGATTACTTTTATCTTTTAGGTTTGCAGGCTAATGAGAATGCCAAACGAATGAAAGATTGTTATTAGGGGCGATAACAATTACATCTTAGGTTCTTGTCCTTCGGAGGAAGAAATGGAGAACGAAAGAAAGCTCTGATTTTATCAGGACTTTGCGGAGACTAATCCAGAACTCGCAAAGGAACTGATGGCTGATTTGGAAGAGGCCGTAGCTGATAAGGTTTATGACCTTTTAGATTGGCGAGAACAAAAGTATGAATGTTTCTTCACGGAAGAAGAACAGGCAGAAATTATTGCTAAGATTAAGAAAGCGATTTGGAAGCAGGTTGTGATAGATTTACTAGACTATGGAATGTAGATAACATTGGCTTGACATAGTGTAGCAATTTGCTATGCTATGTATAACCCGTGTTGTCGGGAAAGAGTTTGGGGGCATAAATAACAAGGCAAGCGCTCAATCTTGAGAGCATAAAACCTCCGGTGAGCTAGACATTGCGTTCTAGCAAGGGGCTTTGAGCTTTACAAGACAAGCTCATAGATAGCCCTAACGGGAGCTATATGAATAGCTAGACGGTACGATATCCTATGCCATAGCTTGTAGCTATGAGAGTAGCTAATGTTAACAGCAAGCTATTTGTTCTAGTGAAGGGTATAGCTCCACTCAACTTGCCTTTTACAAGTAAGGTTTGACATAGGTTAGTGAATGTTAGTCTATGTATAACCCTACTTGTAGGGTTGCTTTTTTATTTCGTATGTTTTAGACTGATGAGAGTTGAAAACACAAGTGCCAACACTATTCGTGTTGAAATCAAACAAATGGGAACACCATTTGGAACTACTATCGAATTGCCAGTTGATAGCACAGTAAGAGATGCTAAGATTAAGGCTGGTATTTCATCTGATGCAGATGTTAGATACAACAATGACATTGCACCAGACAATGCTATCTTAGATGACGGAGACATTCTCGTTGTTCAAGCAAGCAAATATACTCAAGGTTAATGCTTGAATATTTGCTGGCAAATAAAAGGCATTGGCAAGTAGTATTTAGAAAGGCTCGCTCTTAGGAGTGGGCTTTTTTATAATGCCACTTGTGGCAGATTTATTTTATTTATTTGCAGCTGTGAGAGTTAATGGACAACAAGTAGCTAGGAGTTGGACTCAATTCGAGAGCCAATTACCTCAGTGAAAAATCGAGCCTGTTAGTGTTGAGGTAAAAGAAAACGACACTGAACTTGAAGGCTACCCAGTCTTTGAGAAGCTGGTGAAATTGTCTGGCATTGACTCAACCCCAGAAGAGGTTATCAAAGATTTGTGATTTGAAAAATTCACAAACAGTCTTTGAGAGCTAAAGTTCTGGAGTGAAGGGGACCGTCTATTAGAAGATTGGTTCTGATTGTGCCTAAGATTTCTCCAGAGAAATTATCATAGGCGTCGAGCCTATGTAAAGGTGGGCGATAGAGAAATCTATTGACTGGTATCAGTTGGCTGAAGGAGATTTCATATGAAGACTCCTGAATGAACACTGATTATGCCATCAATGTGTATTGCTGACACCTTCACAGGAGAAAACAAGTATGTTTTCTTCCCTATGAGTGCCTTGCTAAAAGAAGAAGAGCAGGCATTATTTGAGTTGTATAAAACAACTCGTCCTTCTTCTGATACTTCACAACTTGAAATGCAGATTATGTCTTTGCTAGAGAAACTAACAATGGCAAGGTCGCAAAAGCCTACAATTTCTGAAACGAATAATGTTTTTTCAGACATTGAAGAAATGTGTAGGACAAGTTGAACAATCAAAAGGGTAAGTGTTCAAGAATGAAAACTAATCCTAGAATTTGGTTGGAGAGTTGTAATGGATACGGACAGAGAGTTTAATGGAATGGTGCTACCACCTGTAAAACTTATCATTGACCTGAGAAATTACACGGTGAGATGAAATGACACCTTCCACCCACACATTTTGAGCGATTATTCTCTATGTATGGGGTGAAGATTGACTGACCTAGTCCAGAATTGTATTGCCAATAGAGATTTGAAAACTTTAGTAGGTTGAATGATTGACTTTGGTAATAGTTGGACAAGTAGCGATGCAGAAGGCGGTGATAGAGAGCCTGCTGATTGTATCTTGAGGTATTTTAACAGAGTGTGAATAGATTGGAACGATGTCCCAGTCGATAAGGAAGATATAGAACACACACTGCAGAACAGATGATACGATAGAGCAGACTTAGGTCCAGGTTTCTGTGCTTTATTTGAGTAATAGAATAGCAAATGCACACAGAAGAGAGCACAACACCAGAAAATCCTTTCTGAGCAGGAACTCTATCTGAAATTGCTGACCATTGACGGGCATATCTTGGACAAGATTGTAGCGATTATTATTTTGTTCGTAGAATATGAGAAGATTTTACTATTCACAAGATAATAACATTGGAAGATAGCGATATCTCAGATAGAATGTATGACGATTTTGATGACCACGAAGCTTGGGTTGATGCAGTTAGAAATGGAGATACAGATGAGAGTTATGATAGTTGGAGACAGGATATAGATATATGGGAAGAATGCAATGCAGAAGATTATTACTCTTGCCCTTCAGAAGCTGTAAAGATTTTATATGATTTATGACTATGGGCTAGAGAAGATGATGCAAACGACCACAACTGATATTACTTAGATGACTATCAGACATATACTATGAGTGCTGACTTGTTAGAAAATACATATAGAAGATTTGAAACAAGCGGAGTGTTTAACCAAAAGCTATGGGACGATATAGAGAAGAAATTTTGAATAAATCAAATGGAATTTTTAGCTGCCGAACCTATAAGATAATGGAAAGGAATTTTGATAGGGGGTTAGATATGTTTAACCCTAATCTTTTTAGAGATAAAAAGATTTGAATCATAGGTGCTGGTGGAATTGGGAGCAATTCAGCCTATGTGTTGAGTAAAATGGGGCTAAAGGTAAAGGTATGCGACTTCGATGAGGTCGATGATGTGAATACAAGTAGCCAGTTTTATTCAATGGACCAGCTTTGAAAACCTAAAGTAGAAATGTTAAAACAAAATATAAAACAAATGTGCGATGAAGATATTGAGATTGTTAATAGCAAGTATGAGCCTTGAATGTTCGATGACTGCGACATTTTAATCTTAGCTTTAGACAGCTTGGCAGTTAGAAAGCAGGTAATAGAAACTTGTAAGGACACTCAATTTATTCTTGACACAAGAATGGTTAAAAAGATAGCACAGATAAATCTATTGTATGGTATTCAAAGGAAGACACGAATGGAGAAAGAATGGAGAGAAGATGCTGATGCAAATAATGCAGGCACTAGGTGTACAGAGAAAGCTGTGGCATTCAATGCGCTAGGTATGGCTGCATTGGTTGGTAGTATTGTAGCTGATAAGTTGAATGGTAAAGAATTGAAATATCAATACACCTTAGATTTAGAGAGCTATAATTTATATGTTTTTAATTCATAGTATGAGAGAGTGAACAGCAAAATTAGAGCCTATTACTCAAGCAGATATAAAACCTATTGACTACAAGGAAATCAATGAGAAAATCTGATTGAATAATATTGATGTTCATCAAGCTCCTGTCTTGACAATCTCTAGCTGGTGCCATAATCATATCAGAGTTTTGCATAAAAAGTATCCAAACACAGAGTGGACAGCTATATGTAAGATTGTAAATAAATGAGAATGACAATTTGAAATGGTTGATATGATACACCCAGAACAAAAGACAACAAGCTGAGAGGTTGAAACGACAGATGATTGAATGAAATGGGCTATTGACCACTTGTTAGAACGTGGTGAAGACTTATGAGAATGGAACTGTGTCCTACATTCTCATCATTCAATGGGTTGCTTTTGGTCGCAGACTGATGACAATGCTAGACTATCAATGAATGATTGAAGAATGCTTATGTGGGCTGTGGTGACAGCTTATAAGTGAGAAGAAATAGATTATAAAGGTTGCCTTAACTTTTATAAACCATACCCTATTGAAATCGATTGTGATATAGAATATTACACAGAAGATTTATATTGACAAAGGGAAGAATGGGGAGAATTTGTGAAGAATAGAACACAAGAAGTCTATAATGAAATGGTATTGACAGATGAAAAACTGAAGAGTTATAAATGTGAATATGATTATACTAACTTGCTAAGATATTTGGGAATAGATATAACAGATGAGCTTAAGAAAAATGCTGAGGTAGTTCAGATGAAAATGCCCTGCCCTGAATATGAAGAAAGGCTGAAAGAAATTATGGAAGAAGCTAAGGAAAAAGTTCAGGAAGAGACAGGCGCACCGATAGATAATGAGCTTGTTGATTGGTCTAATTGGTCAGACAATTTAGTTCATCAATTAGAAGAGGCAAAGGTTGTAAAAGAATACACCCCTACCTACAAATGAAATTACTATGGGAGCTATAATTCGTGGAGTGATTACGACTATGAAAGATTTGGGGAAGCGACTACTAAACCTGCTACCCAGCAGGACATAAGAGATTTTTATGATGAGAAGACAGATAGCTACAATCAATTCAACTCGCTAGAGTATCCCACCAGAGAGAGTATCATAAATACTTGGGGTTTAGATGATAGATTGAAATTGAGATTAGACCCGGAGACTAAACTCTGGCAGGTATTCCAGACACATTTTAGAATGTGGCTGAATTTGAATGATGAGATTGATGATGTATATCAATTCCCAGAAGATTACTTATAGAATTGATAGGAGTGGGTATAAATGGAGATAGAGAAACAGGTTAATTTTTCCGAGTTGTCCTGTAATAATAGCTGCAAAAACAAATAACTCTATCTCCACCTATACCTACTCCTTTTTTATATTGTTTATGTTTATAAATATGAGATTAGTAGAGCCTAAGAAAAAAACCATAGAGGTTAGAATAGTTGAGCTAAAAGATTGAAGCTCTCGATATGTTGTTCAACAGAAGAAGAAATTTTTATGGCGAGAATACCGAGATAATGTGTGAGTATATCATAGCCTTTATGATGCAAAGGAGAAGAAAGAATTTTTAGAAGAAACAAATTGAGAAGGTTATAAAGTTCTTAAAGATGATGATTTTTAGATTGTTATAAAATTCAAATGCCTAATAACTGCAACTGACACGTGTTTATTTATCATTTAAAAGAAGAACAAAAAGAAAGAATAGGTAGGTGGGCAAAGCAGTGAATATTATGCAAGATGATTATCCCCTACCCAAAGGAGGTAAGAGAAGATTTAAAAATGGAACTAGAGTGTCGTAAAGAAGAAGATAAATTAAGAGCGAGATGATGGAATGAAATGGAATACAAAAAGATAAAAGAAAAATATCCATACAAACAGCTGTGGTATGACTGGGAATATGCAAATCGATGAGCAAAATGGGGGCTATGTGATTGTTCAGTCCATAACAATTATTTCAATTTAGAATTAATTTTCTGGACAGCACGGAGTCCTGTTATACCTGTGTTCAAGGAGCTAAGTAGAAAATATAAATGTGTAGTTGAGTATGATTATGATGAGCCTTGAAATTGCTTTAGTGGTAGAATAAAATGGGAGAATTGAGTGGAGGTTTATGATGATAGATTTGATGATTGATACTATGGAGAGTGAGTAGAATGTGTCAAGTGCCACTGAATATATGACTGAACTAATGAAGAAGATTGGTCTGATATAGAAAATCATATCTGTTTTAATTGTTGAGAAGAAGAAAATGAGAGATAGTAATCCATTATGGTTAAAGATAGAAACAGACTATTGATTGCTGTTGTCTGCTTATGAAAGATGCTACAATATATTAAAGGCAGTTTGACATTTTTCTGAAGAAGAACTTGACTTAATCGTATCTAAGCCAAAAGTATTCTCTGAAGATAACTTTTATTATAAAGAGGAACTAGAGAAAGCTCATAAAGATTTACATAATTAGTATCTAAAGATGAAGAACATTAAAACTTTTTTCCAAATGATGATACAAATCTTAAGAGAGGAAAGCGATTGAGATTTAATGTATTACTTGGAAAGTATCAACACACCAGAGCAAGCCCTTGAGGTAATTAAAACTCTTAGAAATAAGCTAGTCGATAAGGGGCAGCAGGAGTTAGATAAGGAAATGAAAAAATATAATTTCATTTCTAAGGAAAATTTAATAGGGACATTCGCTACAATAGTAGAGAAACAAAGGGGATACCCATTATGAATGTGAGAGTACTCTGACATAGAAGATTGGGCTAAGGCTTGGGCAGATGACAATGGATATGCTAGACTCTTTACAGAAGAAGAACCACACTCCTACGAAGATGAACTATTTAGTTATCTTAACCACCTACAATTTGATACCTATGATGAGTTGTGTTCTACAATTCGTTGTTGGTTTAAAGATGAGAAAAATATGGAGATAAAAGATGATGAATGTACAGAGTTTGCTAGCGACTTTGTAGATAAGAAGGAGCTATGAGATATCAGTTATGATGATTTAGTTTTATATTTCAAATAATTACAAATGACAGTAAAAGAACTAATAGAAAAGCTAAAGGAGATGCCACAAGAGGCACAAGTAGAATATCCTGATGCTAATAATTGAGAAAACTATATAGTAGATTTCGTACATTCTATGACACACAACAATTACAACGAGGAAAGTTGAGAGTATGAAGAAACAGAATTTGTTTTAATTTCTTAGTTATATTTACAAATGAAAAGATTGTATGTAGTTTATGGGCCAGACGATAGGCCGTTTGCAGAAACAGAAAGGCTAAGATTTGCTTATGACCAAGCACTAGAATGTATCCAGAATAACTGATGACCTATATCAATAGATATTTATTTGTGGGAATGAAGAAGATGATATAGGCGAGAGTGTAGCTATGGAGATTTCTATTTTATTGATAGAAAAAATGAGGCAATCTTACCAGAAGACTTGGAGAGTATGTGAGTGATACGAAAGAATATTATTTCTTGCGAGACAGTAGGGGAGCTAAGAATGTTTGCAGACATTGCTAAACTATTTGAGCTTGAATTCAATGACTATGCCAAAGATGTTTATAGTCGTTTTTATTCTTTTAATATAAATAGGAAATGAGGAAAATCACAGAGTTAGCGGTAGATAAGTTCTTGAATATGGAGAACTTTAAAAGAGATAATACCGCCGTTTATCACACACCTGGAGAGGTGGAAATGGAATTGTTTGGGAATGTGATTGCTAGGTATAATATTCGTGAGTGAATCATTGAGCTATTCGATTGATGACACCAATCTCCTACAACAAAGGAAAGACTCAACTGAATCCTTTCTAAAATGGGGCGATGATATGTTTATCAACTAGCTCATCATTGGTATTATAGAGATGAACAATGAAGAGTTCGTCCATTTAACAAGGGTATTGCTAGAAATATTTTATCTCGTAATAGACGATAACAATGGCTTATGTAGTTAAATACGATGACTGATGGCAGACAGAAACTTGGTACTATCAGTATAAAGAAAATGCTTTTAGTAAATTTCACGAGCTTTTAAATCAAGCAAAACTTGTCAACATAAATAAATATCAAATACCTTGCAAGGTAGAAGATAAAGAAAGTTGGTATAGTATAGAAAGAATAAAATTTGGAGATACGGCAGACCATTACTTTTTATTTCTTGATGATGAGGCAAATCCGATATTTGTAATGGGAGATGAGGAAACATTTAAAGCAGAGTATGCTAAACTCCAAAACAAATATCGAAAGAATGATTGGGGCTTCGTAGATTTTTATGATAAATTATCTAAAAATTTATTAGGAAAATGAGTAACAATTAATGCTAACATTCCTATACTACATCACGACCAAATAAAATTCGAATAAAAAAACACTGGACTTTTTATTTTATATCATTATATTGGGATAGTTATGGGACGAAAGGCAAGGCCGCCAATAACAAATTGGCAATGAAAAGATTGGAGACCTATTAGATGATTCGAGTGAATATACGACATCAACGAACTAGGTCAGGTAAGAACCTATTGGAAAATAGGGAACAGAGAAAACAAAATTGTTGATTATCCTATAAGATATATCAAACAATCTGGGTATAGGGCTAACAAAGATTCCCCTATGAGAGCGACAGTTATGTTATATAACTGAGACGAGCATAAGAAATTCAGAACTGCTAGGCTTGTAGCGTGTACATTCCTTTGAATGACTGATGCCCAGTATTATGATAGGCGCCTTGAGGTTATTCATCTCAACTGAAATCAAATGGATTGTAGAGTAGAGAATCTGAAAGTGACAACACCTTCTGAGAGATGATTTAACTACCACAAAAACAAAAGAGAAAAAAATAAATAATTTTATTTTATTGTTATGTACTTATGGCAAAACTAAAAATCAAACAACTATCTATAAAAGATAGAATGAAATTACTAGATGAGGTAATAGACCTTTATACTAGAATTGGTAAAGAGAGAGAAGATATGGACTATATGTTATTTAAAGTTGCCGCTATGGTAGGTACTAAAGAGGCATATGAATATATATCGAAAGAAGTAATGGGTAAAGAAATCGAAACAGATGAAGATGTTAAAGCAGCTACATATATTTTATTGAAGACTATGGACTTTGCTGAGTTGATGGAGGAAAAATGAGTTTCATCTAGCGATAGCTTCTGGTTCTATTGAGGAATAGGATTAGCCATATGAATTTTAAGAGGAGAACAAAAACTTATTAAAGATTATGAAGAAGTTAAAAAAGCTCGAGATGAAAACAACGGGCTATGTATCAAAATAAATTTAATTCAGAAACATATGTAATGATTTTGTTTATTATCTTGTGAGGAGTGGGGTTCTTCTCTGCAATGACTACCTCTATAAACGAGGGACTACCTATGTATGTCCCCAGAACCTCTATGGGAATGATTGATTTAGTATATAGGTTCATAAAGGGGGTATGATTTGTGTGCATATTTATAACACTTGATGTTGCGGCAGCTTTGTTGGGTATATGTTTATTATGAGCAGCTTGGGGTATTAAAAAGATTGCACGAAAATGTTTTTATTGAGATTACCTACATTAAAATGAATGCGTATCATCGAGCGATTCTAATAAGGAAATTTATATTTATGTTATTTAAATTTAAAAAATAGTTTTATTATTTATTATAATTACAAATGGCAAAAAATTCAAAAGAGTACTCACGCAAGTACTATGCTGAACACAGAGAAATGTTCAGAGAATCTTCTAGAAAGTATAGAGAAAAGAAAAGACTAGAGAAGATGCTTAACCCATCCAACCCTAGACTTTTTGATATGAGAGAAGACTTCAAGACAGAGGTGAGAGAAAAGTTTCAGGAGATTCGTGAGAAAGAACCAACTTATTCTCAGAGGTATTATGCAGCAAACAAAGAAAGAATTAGGGCACAGCAAAAAGAGGCTAGAGAAAGAAAGAAAAGAACTGAAAAACAGAGAGCTTATTATGAAGCCAATAAAGAAAGAATTACTGCCCAGCAAAGGGCTTACCATCAAAGAAAGGCTAAAGAAAAAAGGATGGCTAAAACTTGGTATGGTAGAATAGCTTTAAAATTTAAATCTTTATTCAAATAAAAATGTACTTAGATGAGTGATTTAAATGGATACGTTGATATGAATGATATTATTCTATAAACAACAAGGGAACAATCGCTTCATACTACAAGAAAAATGGCAGGAAGGGGCGAGTATTAAAAGAATACCCACAATCATTTCTCACTCCACAAGTACAGAATAAAGCACTGATTGTTAATCTAAACAATGGCCGTTGACAGAGACGTTTTAAAGTTAAGAAACTTGTGGCTGAGGCTTTTATGGGGTATGATAGAGCAAGTAAGACGGAGGTATGCCATAAAGATAGGGACTTCCGTAATTGCTCATCTGATAATCTATTCTTTTCAGATAATCATAGTGCTACAATGAAACATTATTCTCATACACCCGAATGGGAGAAGAGACATTTTCAATTACAAATACAACAAATTGAAAAAAGGCAAGCAAAAATTGAAAATCAAAAAGAAAAGATAGATAAGGAGCTAGCGGAGGCGAAGGAATATTTTAAAAAACTATGATAATTTCCCTTGCAATTATAAAATTTATTATTAAGCTAAGGTTAATATAATTTACCCAAAACTATACAATGACCAAGTTCACAGGACGCTTTGCGGAGGAGATGGAACGACGATATGTACAACCTGAACCAAAATCAAACAAGCAGGTATTTTATGGTAGACTTTGAGCTTGATATAAAAAGGAAGAGGCAATACTAACTTGAACAAAATGGGAAGGTGTATTAAGAAAGAGATGATGATACACTGTTAAAAAATATATCCCTACATATTCAGCTCTTCAAGAAAATGTGGAGGAACTAGATTATACTTGAATGGATGTAACCTATTCTAAAGAAGAGGCAAGAGTATTTAGAAAGGAGTTTAATAATGTAATTGAAAATTTAGAACGAGAGATAAGACAGACAGAAGATAAGGATAGTTTAAAAAAGTTAAATGAGAAATTAGAAATGGCTCAGGCCGAACTTAGTTTATTTAATAATTACAATCACTAATGAGAAAGAAAAACGAAACCCTAGAGTTATGCCAGAAGATTATGGTTGACCCTATTGTAGACATCAAACAAAATTTTTCCTTAGAGAAATCTAGATTCCATTATGATAAATGGGCTAAACAACGAGAAATGGGAGATAGGCACAACAACCCTGCAGATAAACACGAAGAAGTTGTTATGGATTTTGGTGGACTAGATGAGTTGGCAGTAAAATCTATTGAAGCACATAACTTATACACAAACATTAAAGCTAAAGAATTCTTTAAAGGGGCTGATTGGTATCTTCGCTGACATAGTATTGTAGTTAGTTGGCATAGACTAAAGACATTCGATGAATGGCTACACGATTGACTTAAGGATGCTATCACTCAGCATTACAAAGACCCAGAAAGGTCTGTCCAAAAAATTCTTAGAGAAAAATTTAATGGTTGATTCTACTCAAACACAGATATGCATCTATGGCTAGAGTGAAAAATAGATGATGAAATCCTAGAGAGATTGGGTAGGTATGAGAATGAACAAACCATAAATGATAGAGATTTAGAAAAAGATATAGAAGATGCAAAAAAAGCTTTATTAGAATCTGGGATAACTGTTTTAACTCTTAAGGTTTAGAAAATGGAAGACAAGAAAGCAAAGAAATTAATTGAACTATTAGATGAATATTGTGAATGAAGGAACTTCAAGTTTGTGGACCACAATGGGGCATTGAATTGATTTGAGATACTGCTAGATTGAAAAAATGAGTTCCTTTGAGATGAAACTATATTTAGTTTAAGGTTTGGTTTCATTGATTGGCTTTTCCGTAATGGACATATAGATATGCAAAAGTGTATGGATGATGAAGACTTTAGAACTTTAATGGAACACCATAATGCAACTGACTCAGCATTGATGGTGCTTGCTACTAGATATACTAACTATGTTTTACTCCTTGATTGGCTAAAATAATGGCGAAATTACCTGAATGAGACCACATATGGATTATTGAAGACCCTATATGGTATGATGGATTCTTCTGTTACGAAGACCAAAACACTTGACAGAGATATTCTAAGGTAGCACATATACCTTTGGAGAAAGATGAAATGTGTAAGTATGGAAAGATATATAAAGTGGAGCAAGTAAAGACTTGACCAAGAGAATATGATTATTACTACAAAATTTTATCTGAAAGACCTGATGAAGATGACACCGGAGGAGTATAGTTTCTTTGCAGAACACATAGAAAACTTTATTAGACTAACCGATATTGTAGAGGAGTTAGTCAAGTGAATGGGGGAACTAAATAAAAAAATAGATATTCTGGATAAGCGTGTAAAATATTTGGAGAGTCAGCAACAGAGAAAGGGGCCAGACTTTTCAAAAGATGATGATGAAGAATGAATATTAGCATAAAAAACTTTTAGTTTTATTAGGTACAACCGTTATGAAAAAAGAAATAATCGATACAGCAATAGAGATGACTAAGAACATTCCATCTACAGATAGTGATGTGTCAGAAAATAATTCTGACAACGGTACTACCTGCAATAAGGAGAATGTTCTAGCTCCATTACAGTTAGAGGAGGGAGATTTAACTCCATACCCACAAGCGGAGTATATGATTGTGGAGGCTGCAAATATGGACAAGGTTGTTAGAGATGTAAACACTCAGCTACAAAATGGATGGCAAACAGAGTGAGGTATTCAAGTTGTTAATACTCCTACCTGAACTAGGTATTATCAATCTATGGTAAGGTGGAATGTTGATTGTGGCCTGGAACCCGAAATGCCGAGTGAAAATTCCGAAGCCGGTACTATGGGTCCCAAACCCCTCTATATTCCTGGCCTAGAAGATGAGCCAGATTTATATGAAGACATTAGTGAAGATGCTACTGACTGATAAGCAAGTGAGCGAACGAGTGAAATGGTTTATTGAAACATATAAACCATACTGCACCACGGAGCCAGACGGAAGGCTAAGCATCCCTATAATCTATTCCGATAATCCACGAGAGACAGAATTAGAACATAGAGAAATGCGAAGAAAAAGATTAAAGAAAATTATGTGAAGAAATTATAATAGCTGATATGTGCATAAAGGTTGAAGGGAAACTACATTATGAGAGGCACAATTAGAAATGCTTTGGCTCTACAATGGGCCGATATTTAAATCTAATAAAGACAAATACAAATGAAACTTAACGAAACTATACTTCCAGATAAAAGAAACTATGAAACATATGATAGCCCGTCTGAAAGAAATGTTAGGTTTAACGAATTAAAAAATAAATGAAAGAAACCTGAGATGGGGCAGTACGAAAGTGTTAATTGATGGGTTTATTTCGTAATCTATAAAGACTAATGGACCGAATAAAATTATTGGCAGCAATAGTGATTACGATGATGATTATAGGTGCGATTGCTTTGATAGTCTGGCTTACAGAAATAACAGATTGATTATTCCGAATAGTCCTTATAATACTAGCCATAGTTGGAATCGTATATTACAATTTATAATAGCTGGAATGCTGGATGCCATAAAGAACAGCTCTTGAAATTAACCTTTGGGGTTTAACAGCTCTTGCTATACTATTCATTTTACTTGGTAGTGTGGACATAGATGTAAAATAGGGTTCCCCTTATTTGTCGTTTACTATTCTCTTGTAAAGGGGTTGGTTGTTAGTTTACCATTCATAGCCCTATCTGAGACTTGGTCTATGGAGTTTAATCAAATGTGGATACATTTGGTAGTTGTTAGAGGGACAGGTTGTAGTTATTGGTCAGACATTTCCAATTGAGTATGATATTTTCGCCCGGTTAACGTCCCTCCCCACTCGAACTTTAATTCTTAGATATGGGAACGTCGGACGCCCTATAAAGTGTCGACCATAATATTTCGTGATTGCATTAAGGGGTCAGCAAGCGAGACCCCCTAATGTGGGGAAGAGACGACCAAGGTGGACGTGGCTCTGTAGCGAGTGGATGCGTGAAAGAGTTGTGCGGTAGGGTTCAATTCCCACCTTCCCCCAATATGTAAAGCATTCGTGCTTCCCCCTCCGGGACATATAGAATTGCTGACTATTGTAAACCTTGAGCGGGGCTATCCACAGCCCTTGCTTAATTATGGAGGAATGGCAGAGTGGCCGATTGCAGCAGATTGCTAATCTGTAGTACCATATAGGTACCCTAGGTTCGAATCCTAGTCCCTCCGAAGATGGGAACTGGCCTAATGGTAGGGCAACAGGCTTTGAACCTGTATCGTCTAGGTTCGACTCCTAGGTTCCCAAAGTTATATGCGGGTGTGACGTAATTGGTATAGCGTAGCAGACTTCAGCTCTGCCCGTACGGGTTCAAGTCCCGTCGCCCGCTATGATTTATTTTTATGCGGATGTAGTTCAGTTGGTAGAACGCCTGTCTTCCAAACAGAGGGTCACGGGTTCGAATCCCGTTATCCGCTCCATAGGAGATTAGCTCAGATGGTCAGAGCACTTGTCTGATATACAAGGGGTCACTGGTTCAATTCCAGTATCTCCTACCAAATGTACCAGTAGCTCAATGGTGGAGCTG
>Ga0310691_10004150_pt1 | contig 16572 bp, 13 predicted proteins | sample 176DNAGHGlowgp2_FD_203887 | JGI IMG/M metagenome (GOLD analysis project Ga0310691, IMG submission 203887) | Sheep rumen microbial communities from Palmerston North, Manawatu-Wanganui, New Zealand - 1766 DNA GHGlow gp2 (v2) (version 2) | ecosystem: Host-associated > Mammals > Digestive system >...
TATAAGGCCACTGATACCATCGCTGACCGCAGCTATTGCCTTGCCTTCCAAGTCAGTGTTCCACAGTGGCAAGAGCGAATGTCTCACTATGAGGTCGCCATCCAGATAGAGCACCTTATCCAATTCCTGCGGAAGGAGTTCTGCAAGATATAGGCGATAATATGTCGCTTTGGTTATATCCTTTCTATTCTTGCCCGGAGGGAAAGATTCTTTTTGCATCTTATCACTCGTATGATAGAACACTACAGACTTTCCACGATAAGGAGTAACAATTTCTTCTAAATCTCGCCGGTCTTCTGCTTCCATATTGTCATCCGCAATGATGTGGAAGACAATATCCATTTCAGGGTTGTTCTCACACACAGAAACCATCATCACGCCTGTTGGCATGACATAGCCTTTATCAAGACAGGCAACAATATGTATTGTTTCTTTCTCTTTCATGTGAAATTACGAATATATTCATTACATTGGACTGCTATAGCCTTTGCAAAAGGCTCCCACGTTTTTTTATTCTCAACAATATTGGATTCTGATAATTTCCCACTAAAATCGAAATCACAGATAATACTATTAGAAGAGACTGTCATCTTATTAAACAATTCTGTTAATCCATCAAAACGACAACTTTTAATAATATGGCATGAAACATCTTGGGTAAAATAGACTGGCGTCTGAATTCCTAAACAGGGTAAAGCACAATGTATTCTGCTTGTTACAACAAATTTTGCATGAGAATACAATCTGATTAATCTATCCGCCTCGTTCATTCTTTCTTCATCTGACATGAAAGAATAGCAGGTATCTCCATGTGATATAAAAATAGCATTTTCCAAACAATCCTTTGTGAATATCTTGGAATAGAGTCGAAAAAGCTGCGAGGACTTGGAAATTCTGACTCTAAAACTATGATGATTATTTAGTTTATGAAGCTTCTTTGATATTTTATATACGAGAAACGGATGACATAGGAAAGCAACAGTTCTCTTCACTCTATCTTGTCTGGAGGGTTTTGGTATACAAGGGTCAACAAAATAGACATGTTCCTTCTTGCCCATTGAGGTGTATTTATTACCCAAGGTAAGCGTCAAACACCCCGTAAACCATGAATCAATTCCCTCCTGCCTTAGTAAATAGAGTGTGTACCGATCTCTGCACCCTATTGGTTCATGCGCTTTTAGATATGTTACACTATTATGAGCTAACATTCTCTCCATCGCCATCACATTAATATGAAAACTGAGGAAAATGGGGTGGATATTCTTACTAGGCGGCCAATTATCGGGAAAAAGCATAAACCATCCGTTCATAATAACGACACACTCATCTCCATCATATTGTGATAACTCTTCTCTGTTTACAAAACCATCCATAGAAGGAAGAAACTGAGATGCTGCTAATGCCTGAATGTAATCACCAATATTAGTCTGGTAATCATCAGTGTTCACAGATAATAGCTTATATTTCATATTAGGATAATTTATGGATAATACTAATTATTCAATCATTCAAACAGACTCTAAACCAATAAAACCCTCTCTGGATAAAACTATTGGTTTGGCAAATTTATTATAAAAACCCTCAATGTGAAGCGTCATACAATTCTGTGCGTAGAAAAAATTTTGCACATATGGCTCATGAAGGTTAATATCAATCAAATAATCACCATCAGCTATATACATTGGAAGACGGATATGTTTTTGGATAGTAAACTCCCCGCTCTCCACATGATATAGTTTACCTGTATAACGGCCTTCGATAAGTGAGGCCATTGGAGTACCATCTAATTTTTTGATAATCATTTTTACTTCGCACTTCATGGGTTCAAAAGTATGTCCTTTAATCTGAACGTCGAGCACTTCCTGACCTTGAGACAAAGAGGTTGAATTATATGGCGTGTTGTTAATCTGTATCTCACTAATCTTCAAATATGTCTTGCATTGGGTAATGTAGTCTGTCATCAGTTTCTGGCCCTCATTCAGGGCAGAAGCAGTACTCAGGTAATGATTGATGGCTTCATCAATAGTACCAATAAAATCCGTCATGCCATCACGGAGCACAATGCCTTTCTGGCAAAGACTACGGACAGCAGCCATATTGTGGCTAACGAACAGTACGGTACGTCCCTGACCTTTTGAGACATCCTGCATCTTCCCAATAGCTTTCTTTTGGAATTCAGCATCGCCAACAGCCAACACTTCATCAACCACCAGAATCTCTGGCTCCAAATGAGCGGCTACAGCAAAGCCTAAGCGCACCTTCATACCAGAGGAATATCGCTTGACAGGGGTGTCGATATACCGCTCGCAGCCCGAGAAGTCGATGATCTCGTCGAGTTTGCGGGTGATCTCTGCCTTCGTCATTCCCAGGATGGCCCCGTTCAGATAGATATTCTCACGACCTGTCATCTCGGGATGGAAGCCTGTGCCGACCTCGAGCAGCGAGGCAATGCGGCCACGGACGTTAATCTCGCCGGTGGTGGGGGTGGTAATCCGCGAGAGGAGTTTCAGCAGCGTGCTCTTGCCAGCCCCGTTCTTGCCGATGATGCCCACCACATCACCTTGTTCCACACTGAAATTGATGTCCTTCAATGCCCAGACGAAGTCGCTCTCGCCCTTCTTGGAACGGACATTGGTCTCGCCGATCTTCAGATAGGGGTCTTCCTTGCCCAGCACATGCATGGTCCACCAGCGGCTCAGGTCGTGGCTGAATGTGCCGGTTGACACCACTCCTAAGCGATACTGCTTGCCAACATGATTGAACTCGATTGCCTTCATACGCACTTAAACTGTATCCATGAAACTACGTTGCACCTTGTTGAACACACAAACGCCGAAGACCAGCAGTACGCTCATGAACAGGAAACTATAGCCTAAGGCTTGCCAAGAGAAATAGCCCTGCCCCAGGGTGGCATACTTGAATGTCTCGATGATGGAGGTCATCGGATTGACCATAATCAGGGTGCGGAGCTTGCCCTCTGGCACCATGCTGAGCGGGTAGACGATGGGTGTGGCGTACATCCAAAGTTGGACGACGAAGGTGAAGAGAATGCTGAAGTCGCGATACTTGGTAGTCATCGAGGAAATCAGAATGCCAAAGCCCAGGCCCAGGCCCGCCATCATCACTACCAGCAGGGGGATGAGCAGGACTGCCCAGTTGGGCACTATGGGTGCCCCGTTGGCGAAGAAATAGATGTAGAGCGCCACGAACAGCCCTGCCTGTATGGCAAACCGCAGCAGGTTGGAGATGGCCGCTGCTATTGGCACCACTAAACGCGGAAAGTAGACCTTGCCGAACATGTGCTGGTTGGCTGTGAACGTGCTCGACGATTGGCTCAGGCAGCTGGAGAAATAGAACCAGCAGATGTTGCCGGCCATGTAGAACGGGGCCTGGGGCATGCCGTCGGTGCTCATCTTGGCAATGCCTCCGAACACCACCATATTCATCAGCACTGTCAGGGCGGGCTGAATGAGATACCACAGCGGACCCAGGATGGTCTGCTTATACTGCACCACAATATTGCGCTTGACGAACAGCGCCATCAGGTCGCGGTAGCGCCATATCTCGCCCAGGTCGATATGCCACAACCGCTCGTGGGGCTTGATTTTCATTGTCCAATACTGCGACTCCATATTGTTTTTAAAGACTGAATCATACACCTGCTTTTTTCGCCGCAAAGTTACGAAAAAATGCTGAAAGCGCAAAACTTTCGCCTGATATTATTAGCAAGCACCTGCTTCTTGCGACCCTAAGCCAGCAAGCGCGACCAGCTTGCACCTCGTGCACCAGCTTGCACCTCGTGCACCAACTTGCACCTACAGCTTGGCAAGTGCCAGTTGATGAAAAAATACGCACGCCTTTTTGGAAAAAGTGAACGGGTTTTGGAAAAAAACTGGCACTTCAGGTAAATTATCTTTACGTTGGCCGCCTTGTTCTCTTTCCTTTACATTTTCCCCCTTGGGCGTGAGCCGGCTCTGCGAAACTCCAGGTGCAACATCAGGTGCAAGAGGCGGTGCAACCATAGGTGCAAGATAACTTACTGATAATCAGACGTGGTGCAAGCGGTGCAAGTAGTGCGTGCACTGTTGCGCTATTGTTAAAAACGTATAACTTATTTGGCTATGTCGGCGAAATGACGTAATTTTGCAGCCAATATTTCATCGATACCCATACATTCTGAATTAGCAATAGCATGAATAGGATTTTATTGAGCCTGCTTGCCGTTTTCTGCCTTGCTTCGTTAGTGTCGTGCAACGACTACGAGACCTATGGCGACAAGAAGGATAAGGAGCGCAAGGCCATCCGCCAGTTCCTGGCCGACAGCAGCTTCGTGGTCATCACGGAGAGCCAGTTCCATGCCAATGGCGACAAGACCGATGTCTCGAGAGGTGAGTTTGTGTATATGGACAATACCGGCGTGTATATGCAGATTGTAGAGAAAGGCTGTGGCACGCCCCTTCAGGACGGCGAGAACAGCGACCTGCTGGTGCGCTTCATGGAGGTGTGCATCATGGACACGCTGGTGTTCTACAACGACGTGAATCCCTACGATGTTGACGTGATGAACGTCAAGCGGCAGGGCAACACCTTCACCGCCTCCTTCACCAGTGGCGCGTGGCGGTCGTCGAGCTATGGCGAGACGGTGCCGCAGGGGCTGCTCGTGCCGCTGCCCTATCTGAACATGGGACGGCCGCGCTCGGCCACCGACCGCATTGCGAAGGTGCGGCTCATCGTGCCCCATACGCAGGGCCACAGCACGGCTTCCTACTATGTCTATCCCTATTATTACGAACTAAGTTTTCAACGTAAGACCGACTTATGACACTGATAAAAAGCATCTCTGGCATCCGAGGAACCATCGGAGGCCATACGGGCGACACGCTCAACCCCTTAGACATTGTTAAGTTTACCACGGCCTATGCCACCTTTATCCGTGGAAAGAAAATCGTAGTGGGACGCGACGGCCGCATCAGCGGCCCCATGGTGCGCGACGTGGTCTGCGGCACCCTGGTGGGCATGGGCTACGAGGTCGTTGACATTGGGCTGGCCACCACGCCGACCACCGAACTGGCCGTCCGCTGGCACGGGGCCGACGGTGGCATCATCATCACCGCCAGCCACAACCCCACGCAGTGGAACGCCCTGAAGCTGCTCAACAGCGAGGGCGAGTTTCTCACTGCCCAGGATGGTGCCGAGGTGCTGCGCATTGCCGAGGCCGAAGACTTCGACTATGCCCCCGTGGAGCGGATGGGCCGGGTGGTGACGGACGACACCATGAACCGGCGGCATGTGGAGAGCGTGCTACAGCTGCGGCTGGCCGATGTGGAGGCCATTCGCAAGCGTCGCTTCCGCATCTGTGCCGATACCATCAACAGCGTGGGAGGCATCATCCTGCCCGAACTCTTCGAGGCTCTCGGCGTCGACTATGAGATACTCAACGGCGAGTGTAACGGCCACTTTGCCCACAACCCCGAACCCTTAGAGAAGAACCTGCAGGGCATCATGGAGCGGATGAGAGAGGGTGGATTTGACCTGGGCGTGGTCGTTGACCCTGACGTAGACCGTCTGGCCTTTATCTGCGAGGACGGCCGGATGTTTGGCGAGGAATACACGCTGGTCAGCGTGGCCGACTATGTGTTAAGTGAAGAGTTAAGACTGAAGAGTGAAGACTTTCCTTCAGGAGTCCCTTCCGCAGAAAGCACGGCGGCAGCAAATTCTTCACTCTTCACTCTTCACTCTTCACTCAATACAGTCTCCAACCTCAGCAGCACCCGTGCCCTGCGCGATGTGACGGAGAAGTATGGCGGAAAGTACGCGGCAGCTGCCGTGGGCGAGGTGAACGTCACCACGAAGATGAAGGAGGTGGGAGCCGTCATCGGCGGCGAAGGCAATGGCGGCGTCATCTATCCTGAGAGCCATTATGGCCGCGATGCCCTCGTGGGTATCGTCCTCTTCTTGAGCAGCCTGGCCCAGAAAGGATGCACCGCCAGCGAACTGCGGAAGACCTTCCCCGACTACCAGATAGCCAAGAACCGTATTGACCTGACGCCCGACACCGATGTCGATGCCATCCTCGTGAGGGTGAAGGAGATGTTTACCCAAGACCCAGAGGCCACGGTGAACGACATTGACGGCGTGAAAATCGACTTCCCCACGAAGTGGGTACACCTGCGCAAATCGAACACCGAACCCATCATCCGCGTCTATAGCGAGGCCAGGAGCATGGACGAGGCCGACGAGCTGGGCAAGCGCCTCATGCAGGTGGTCTACGACATGCAGGGGTAGCGTCTTTGCGTACCACAGAGCAGCCCCCGTTTTTTATTCTTGCTTCACGGTGTCGCGCTGGAAGACAATGGCTTCCGGCCGCGCGATGCTGGCGGCTACGAACACCCCTTGCGCCCCGCCACGGATGTTGGTGAGGGCATTCGACGTGGAAGCCTGGCCGTAGGACAGCGACATGTAGAACTCCCAGGCCTGGCGGTCGATGCTGAGCACCTCGGCCTGAATAGTGTCGCCGTCGCGCAGCGGAATTTTCCCCTCGTTGTCAATACCCTTCTTGATGTCTTTCTCCGACGAGCAGACGATGTCGTACTCGTAGCTGTTGCCAATGTTGCTGCGCCCGGAGCGGGGCATCCAGCGGAAGAGCTCGCCGCCGCGATAGAGGCGTAGCAGGCAGTAGTTGCGCCCGTCGGCAATGGCGTTGCGTCCTTTCAGGTAGAAGAGGTAGATGCGCTCGCTCAGGATGTCGACCCAGCGGAAGGCTGCGGAGTCGACGGGCATGGGCGGGAGCATGGTCGACGTGGCTTCGTAGTGGTGGCCGTCCACCTCTGCGCGCATGGTGTAGGTGTGGCCGGGCACTCCCTTCAGCCCTGTGGCAGAGCGGTAGCTGTGCTGGTGGCTGTCGTAGTGCAGCTGTTCCTCGTTGCCGTCGTCGTCGGCAATCCACACCTGAGCATCGGCGATGAAGTGGTGGCGGGTGGAGTCGCTCATGGAGCGTGTGTGGCTGATGCGCACGTAGACATCGTCGTTGCTGATGCGCCCGTCGAACACCACCAGGACTTCCGACTCCGGATAGTCGAAGTCTATCTCGTGTTCGCAGGAGGCCATGGTCGCGAGCAGCATGAGCGTCAGAAGGCTTCTTAACTTCATTGTGCTTAGTATTTATAGGTGAACGACACGGTGGGCACGATGCCGAAGAGACTGGTGACCACCGCCTTCGTGCCCGATGCCTTGTCGTCGGGCGATTGGGGGTCGCCACCGCCTTCCTTGAAGCTGACGAAGAAGGGGTTGTAGCGGTTGTAGGCGTTGAAAAGTCCAAAGGTCCAAGTGCGCGTGGCCTTTCCCTTCGTCGTGGTGTAGGCAGCGCTCAGGTCCAAGCGGTGGTAGTCGGGTGCGCGGTTGCTGTTTCGCTTGCCATAGTAGTACCATGTCTCGCCGTCGACCTCGAATTTTGCCGACGGTGCTGTCATGGCCTGGCCCGTGGTGTAGCGCCAGGTGGAGGAGAGCGTCCACCGTGGCGACAGCTGTGCCAGGAGCACCAGCACGAGGTCGTGGCGCCGGTCGTTGGATGCTGTGTACCACTTGTTGCCCATGATGCCGTCGATCTTGTTCTGCACCCACGACAGGGTGTAGGCCGCCCAGCCAGTCAGTGGCCCTTTGTTCTTGTGGGCCGACAGCTCCAGGCCGTAGGCGCGGCCCCGTCCGCCGGTGATGAGGCGCTCAATCTCGATGTCGGCATTGAACACCTTACCCTCGCGGTAGTCGTAGACGTTCTTGATTTTCTTGAAGTAGGCATCGGCGGTGAAGTCCCACCGTCCGCTCGGCGTGACGTAGGAGATGCCGGCTGCCACCTGGTCGGACACCTGCGGGCGGATGTTGTTGCTGGTGAAGGCCAGACGGTCGATGGGGAGCGTCATGGAGCTGTTGCGTATGGGCTGCAATGGCTGTGTCAGTCGGCTGTAGCCGGCTTTCAGGGCCAGCTGCCGCCCAATCTTCCACGTCATGTTCAGTCGGGGCTGGAAGATGGTGTAGGTCTTCACCGTGCTCCATTTCTTCGGGTGGAAGGTGCTGGTGATGTTTCCGGCATCGTCAAGCTCGTAGTAGGGCTTGCCGCCCAGCGGGGCTATCCAGTCGTAGCGCAGCCCCGCCGCTATCTGCAGGTGGTCGGCTAAGAGCGACAGGTCGTCGGAGAGCCAGAGGGCCGACAGCCAGGTGTCGCGCTTCTCCCGTTCGTAGGTGTTGGCAATGCGCCAGTCGGCCGTCTGCAGGCCCATCAGCATGGTCTCGCCACCGGCATTGAGCGTGTGGTGGCTGCCTAAGGGCCACGTCTGGTTGTGCTGCAGGCCTACCTGGCGGGTGTAGCCCCGCATGTTGATGTTGAAGCTGTAAATCTCTATGCCTTCGGTGTTGTCGTAGTTGTTGGCCACGAGCTGCGTGGTGGCATGGCTGCCGTCGTCTCTGCTGTGTAGCCAGCTCAGCGAGCCGGCGGTGTTGCTCCACACCAGGCGCACCATCTTCTCCACGTCAATCTTGTCGTAGCTGCGGAAGAAGGAGAACGCCAGCTGGTCGCGCTCGCCGAGACGGAAGTTCAGGCGGGTGTTGAGGTCGTAGAAGCGCAGCGTGTTGCTGCTGTACTTGTCGGTGTTCTTAATGATGAGGTCGAGGAAGGAGGTGCGGCCAGCCACTAAGTAGGAGGAGCCGTTGGTGCCCAAGGGGCCGTCGGCCGTGAGCTTGGCCGAGAGCACGCCGATGGTGGTGGCGAAATGGTTCGCGGAGGGGTCGCCGGGGCGCGTGCTGATGTTCAGCAGCGACGACGTGCCGCCTCCATAGCGTGCGGGCATGAGGCCCTTGTAGAGGTCGGTGCTGCCCAAGGCATCGTCGTTGAAGGCTGAGAAGAGGCCCATGAGGTGGCCGGTGTTGTAGACGCTGGCCCCGTCGAGCAGGATGCTGTTCTGCGCCGATGTGCCGCCGCGCACCTGGTAGCCGCCAAGACCATCGCCCTCCTGCTGCACGCCGGGCAGCAGCTGCAGGCTCTTGATGATGTCGCGCTCGCCGAAGAGGGTGGGCATCTGGCTCATCGTGGCCACGTCGACCTTCTCAATGCCGGTATGCACATCGTTGATGTGGCGGTCGGCGGCCTGCCCTTTTACCACCACTTCGCTGAGCTTCGCCTGGCGCAAAGAGTCGTCGGGCTGCGCGTTGGCCATGCCGCCAAGGAGCAGCCCTGCCAACACACAGCCCGACAGTCGATTCATGCTGTTAAGACGCAGTGTTACCTTAGAATTTGAAGTTTACGCCCAAGAGCAGGTTGTAGCTGTCGCAAGAGAGGCCGAAGCGGGTCAGCTTGGCATCGCTCTCCTTCTCCTTGGCCTGCATGTAGCCCAGCGAGCCTACCTTGGCAATGGCGCTGATCTGGTCGCTCAGGGCCAGCTCGATGCCCGGACGGACAGCAATCTCCAGCACGTCCATCTTCATCTCGCCACCACCGTAGCCGGCAGCCTTCGGGGCGTTGTCGGTCTTGATGTTGGTGTAGCCTACCGAACCTTCGACAAAGAGCTTGGCCATGCCACCCAGCTCCAGCACATTGTAGCGGATGTAGGGAGCGAAGGTGAAGCTGTTCAGCTTCATGCCGTCTTCGTTGATGTCGACATAGGCACTGCCGATGGTGTTCAGCGTCGACATGAAGTCGGTCACGGTGATGCCGCCAAACGAAGCATAGCCATGACTGTAGCCCACCTGCACGCCAATTGACAGCATGTCGTCGAGCTGATAACCAATCTCAGGCATAATCTTATACGATGTGCCATCTTGGTCGGCACCGCCATTATCCATCTTCGACGAGGTGAAGCCAAGCGAGCCACCGACGTAGACCTGTGCGTTAGCACCCATGGTGACCATAGCTAAGAGTGCCACCAATGCAATCAGTTTCTTTCTCATAATGCTAAAAAGTTTTAGTTTAACAAAATAAATATCAATAATTCGGCCACAAAGATAAGTATAATAATCTATCCAACCAAATAAAAAAGGGGAAAATTGTGTGGGCACCCCCCAAAAAGGTTATCTTGTCAGTTGGCGGGCCACGGCTTCCAACTCGTCGTACCACTCCTGGCCGAAACGGCGCACCAATGGCTGGCGCAGGAACTCATAGACTTTGATGTGCAGCTGGCGTCCCTTCTGCCGCCCGCAGGCACAAATGTCCCAGCGGTGGTAGTTCAGCCCCACGCTGCCGTCGTTGAAGCTCTTTTCGCGGATGGGGTAGAGGGCACAGCTGATGGGCTTGCAGAAGTGGCAGCGGCCTGCGCGGTGGGCTTTCTCCAAGGCGCAGAGGCAGCACCCGTGGACGACGGTTCCCCCGTCGTCGCTCAGCGGCAGGTCGTCATAGACGGTGAAGACGCAGTCCTTGCCGCCCACGATGCTCGTCACCAAGTCGCCGTCGCGGTCGGTATAGGCCACGCCCTGACGGTCGATTACCGCCTGCGCCGAGGCACTCAGCAGCGGCCAGGCAGCATTGAGCGAGGCTTCAATTTCGCCGATTTCATCGAGGGTTACGGGTGCGCCGGCGTCGCCTTCCACGCAGCAGGCACCATGGCACACCGACAGGTCGCAGCAGAACTCTTCGGTCAGGATGTCGCTCGAGAGCAACACGTGGCCAATCTGTAGTATGGGGGGAATTTTCATTGAGTGAAAAGTGAAGAGTGAAGAGTGAAGAATGAAGAATGAAGAGTGAAGAATGATGGGTGAAGAATGGAACTACCATTGTATGGGCTGGAGACCGTGTGCACTGAGGTACTGGTTGCAGCGCGAGAACTGGTGCTGGCCGAACCAACCGCCACGGTTGGCCGACAGCGGCGAGGGGTGGACGCTCTCTAAGACGAGGTTGCGCTGGCGGTCAATCATTGCTGCCTTGCTGCGGGCATAGCTGCCCCAGAGCATGTAGACAATATGCTCGCGCTCGCGAGCAAGGCACTCGATGGCAGCATCGGTAAAGGCACGCCACCCTAAGAGGGCATGGCTGTTGGCCTGATGGGCACGCACGGTGAGCGTGGCGTTGAGCAGCAGCACACCCTGTAGCGCCCACCGCTCGAGATTGCCGCTCTGCGGAACGGGGGTGCCCACGTCGTCTGCTATCTCTTTGAAGATGTTCTGCAACGACGGGGGGAAGGGCACGCCGTCTTGCACCGAGAAGCTCAGACCGTGGGCCTGGCCTGGCTCATGGTAGGGGTCCTGGCCGATAATGACTACCTTCACATGGTCGAAAGGACACAGGTTGAAGGCATTGAAGATGAGTCGACCCGGCGGATAGCAGACCCCTGACAGGTATTCCTGCCGTACCTGCTCCGTGAGTTGGAGAAAGTAGGGCTTGGCGAACTCTCCCTGCAAATGCTTCTTCCACGATGGCTCAATCTGTACGTTCATGGGCAAATGGTTCTTGTTTTCTGCAAAATTACGAAAAGTCGGGCACAATGCAAAAGAAAACGACGATTTTCTATGGCTTTTTGCCAGAAAATAACTATTTTTGCAGGTTAAAGAACCTAACGAAACAATTATTACGAATGGAAGTCATTAATTTTGCGGAGCAAAACTCCGTCATGAATGTCTACATGGCTGAGCTGCGCGATAAGAGCTACCAGCGCAACCGCCTGCTTTTCCGCAACAACATTGAGCGTATCGGTGTCTTGATGGCCTACGAACTGTCGAAGACGCTGAACTTCAAACCAAAGACTGTCACCACCCCGCTGGGTACCCTCGACATTCCTATCGTCAAGGACGAGCTGCTGCTGGCCACGGTGCTCCGCGCCGGCCTGCCTTTCCACGAGGGGTTCCTGCGGGTCTTCGACCATGCCGAGAACGGTTTCATCTCCGCCTACCGCATGTACACCAACCGCGAGCACACTGAGGTGGGCATTCACACAGAGTACCTGGCAGCCCCCTCGGCGAAGGGCAAGACGCTCGTCATCGTCGACCCGATGCTGGCCACGGGTGGCTCCATGGCAGCGGCCTATGGTGCACTGCTCGCAACGGGCAAGCCGGCGAAGGTGCACATCGCCTGCGTCATTGCAACCCCGGAGGGCATCGATATGATGCGGCAGGCCGTGGGCGATGCCGACGTCACCCTCTGGTGCGCTGCCGTCGACCCTGGCATGAACGCGCAGAAATACATCGTGCCGGGCTTTGGCGACTGTGGCGACCTCTGCTACGGCGAGAAGCTGTAGGCGGAGTTGGAAAAAATACGCCGAACACCCATCGGCACCGGGAAGGCCACTTCAGTCGAGGCAATGGAGACGGAGGGCGAAATGGTAGATGACGATGCCGGCAGTGACGCTGACATTCATCGAGTGCTTCGTGCCGCGCTGAGGAATCTCCAAGCAGCCCTGCGAGGCATCGATGACTTCTTGGTGAACACCCTTCACCTCGTTTCCCAATACAACGGCATAGCGGCGGCCAGCCTCAGGCTGAAATGTGGGGAGCATGGTAGACCCCTCGGCCTGCTCAACGCTGAGGACGATAACACCTTCCGACCGCAATGCCTCGACGGCCTCGACGGCCGAGGAGCAGTGGCGCCAGCTGACGCTGTCTTCGGCACCAAGGGCCGTCTTGTGAATCTCGGGGTGGGGTGGGGTGCCGGTGATGCCGCACAGTACTACCTCGCTGACGCGGAAAGCATCGGCAGTGCGCAGCACCGACCCTACGTTGTGCATCGACCGCACGTCGTCAAGGACTACTGTCAGCGCCATCTTCGCTGCCTGGCGGAACTCTTCTGCCGACAGGCGCCGCATTTCTATTGTTCTTAGTTTTCTCATTTGACTTTAGGTTTTTGACTTTAGACTTTAGACTATAGACTTTAGACTATAGACTTTAGGCAGAAATGTTCTGTATGTTGCGATGTTATCGCAACAATTAGCTACAGACTATTGGCTTCAGAACGGGTAGCCGATGGCGATGTGGAAGGTGTGCATGTCCTTGAAGCGGCTGATGTTGAAGTAGCCGCTCTTGCCAGTGTCGTAAGGCAGGTGGAGGCCGAAACCCCAGTCGAGGCGTAGCACCAGGAAGTTGAGGTCGTAGCGCAGGCCGATGCCTGTGCCGGTGGCTATCTGTTTGAAGATATTCTTCATGCGGAAGCCGGTGTTGGAGAAGAGTTCGTTCCATAGCTCCATGACCATCCTGTCGGCATCGTCCATCGTCTCGTCGAAATCGCTCTCACCAAGCGTCCAGTCTTCAGAGTTCCAAACGTTGCCGGCATCGAGGAAGACGGCTCCGTAGAGGTTGCCGAAGAGGCGGTGGCGCAGCTCTAAGTTCATGATGAGCTTTGCGTCGCCGTTCTGCATGAGGTAGGAGAACTGGTTGTCGCCGCCTAAGCCCGGGAAGGCTCCGGGGCCTATTGAGCGCACGGGGAAAGCCCTGATGGTGTTGGCGCCTCCGGCGTAGAACAGCTCGCTGAAGGGCCCGCTGTCGGCATTGCCGTAGCTCCACATCAGTCCGGCGTTGACATGGCCCACGAGCTTCGTCTGTTGGCTCAGCGTCCAGGTCTTGGTGAGGTCGGTCTCTATCTTCACGAACTGCGAGTAGGGGTTTTTGAAGAGCGTCTTCTCTTTCTGGTTCCATCTTTTCCCTTGAATCAGCACGTCGTAGAGGGCGGTGGCATTGCCGGCCTCCTCCACAGTCGTCTCCCAGCGGATGGGGTGGCGCAGCTGTGGCGGCGAGGCGTAGGTGTAGGTGTAGCGCATCTTAGGCACGAAGTAGTCTTCCATCGTGGTTATCAGATAGGGGTTCAGGGCGAGCAGCTCGTCGAAGCGGTCGGTGCGGCTGTTCATGAACTGATATTTCAGCGTCAGTGGCGACAGCTCGTGGCGGCTGGTCGGCGACGGCTGCCAGCGGTAGGTCCACTCGCCGCTGACGATGTGCATCTTGTAGTAGTGGGGGCGGCGCACCACATCGCTCGACACCTTGGCAAGGGTGGTGGGGGTGGAGTAGAACTGGTGTCTGGTGCGGCGCGCTGGCCTGGCTCCTCCCTTGGCTCTCCTGGCTTCTCTCGATGAGAGTCTGGGGAAGACGATTCTGGGGAACTCCAGGCTGACGTCGGCACCATACTGGTAGCTGTTCATGTTTTTGCTGTTGCTGCTGGTCTCCCACTCGTAGGAGCCGTGGAGGTTGATGTCGAGCTTCTCGCCGCCACGGAAGGCGTTGCGACGGGTGAGGCCCACCTTCAGCTCCGGCCCTAAGCGGCCGATAGTGCGCTTGACGAAGTTTGTCTCAACATAGAAGTCGTAGGGCTTGTCGAGAATGCAGTCGAGCAAGAGGTCGAGGGTGTCGCGGTCGCGGGGTGTGAACTGGAAGTCGACGGTGCTGAAGACTCCTTGCGCGTTGACCTTCTGCATCGACTCCTGGTAGGCATCGTAGCTGAACAGCTGGCGGGGGCGCAGCTTCAGGTTGCGCAGCACCACGCCGGGGCGTATGGGTGCGTGCTTGCCGCTGAACATCACCTTTAGGAAGCGGCGCTCGGTGGTGCTGTCGGCCTCTTCGGAGCGGTTGCGTCGCATGCGCATGCTGGTGGTGCCGATGTGCCAGGGCCGCAGCACTTCGTCGGGCAGCGAGTCGGCCATCTGCAGGCGCAGCACCGCGCGGTTGGCCACCTGGAAGGTGTCGGCCAGGTAGGTGGCGTAGGCCGGCTGGTAGTAGTAGAAGCCGTTGTTGCGGAAGAGCTGGCTCAGGCGCGTGCGCTCGGCATCGAGCGTGGAGGCACTGAAGGGTGTGCCCCGCGTCACCTCTGCCTCAAGGCGTGTGGAGTCGATGAGCTGCTGCATGACGGGCGGGAAGTTGACATAGGCGAGGCTGTCAACGCGAAAGAGGCTGTCCATGCTTACGGTGTAGGCAATCTTCGCCTTCTTGGGGTTTTTCTGAGCCACCTCACGGAAGGTGACGTCGCCATGCAGATAGCCGTGGGAGCGCAGCACCTGGCGGGCCACCTGTGCACGGAGGGCGGGGTTCACCTGGCTCATCAGCACGGGAGGCTTGCCGAAAGTGCGGTTTAACCATTTCTTCAGAATGCCGTGTGAGTCGGTGGTGGCGTTCCAGACCCATAGTCCGTAGGGGAAGGGTGTGCGGTGGTAGCTCGACCCGAAGAGTGCCCCGTTGGGGGCGGTGGCAAGGGCTGCCTCCACTTCGGCCTGCGTCTCTTCGGCCTGCAGGTTCTTCTCGTAGTCGGTATAGACAATCTTCTCCAGGCCGATGAACAGCTGGTCGTCGGCGGGTACGTGCTTCGTGGTGGAGCAGGAGGCGAGCAGGCAGCACAAACCACCCAGACAACATATTACTGATGTCGTCGCGCTTGACTTGCTTCTCGCCTTTGTCTTCGTCATCTTATTGGCCATTTGTCTTTGTTTGTGTGCTGTCGTCCGGCAACGGGCGCAGGGAGTCGGTGGGTTGGGGTGCTCGCCGTAGCGTGAGCCGGTTGCTGTCGTCACTCTTCAGCTTGAAGATGTCGGTCAGTTTGTCGAGCTTTCTCTTCCAGATGTAGCCGCCGCCATACTCGCCGGTGTAGCCTTCGAGCCAGTCGTAGACGTTCTGCTTGTAGAACAGCTTGACATACTGGTTGCTGGTGGGTGAGAGCCGGTACTCCATGGTGACATTGTCGAAGAACGACTGCTCTTGCCCCTCCACCTCCGTGCCTGTCGACACCTTGCCGCCTATCTGCACGTTCAGCCGGTTGTTCCAGAAGCGCTTGGCAAAGCGGAAGCTGTAGTCGGTGCGCGTCTGTCCGCTGCCATCGGTGCTGCCCTCGAGTCCCACCTGTAGGTCTACGGTCTTCAGTGCTCCGGCAGTGATGTTGTTAATCTCGCTTTGCAGGAACGAGCTGAGGGCCGAGTTCATGGAGAAAGTGTTGGTATTGCCATCGGCTAAGTACATGCCCGTGGTGAGCATCGTCACGGCCAGCTTGCCGCGCTGCTCGGTGCCCATGGCGCTGAGTTCGTTCTGTATCTGCATGTCCTCGGGGGCAGCAATGGTGAACTGCAGGCCCATGTTCTCCAGCGTCTGGGTGATGACCACGCCGCAGTCGAAGAGTACGCTGCGGCTCTGCCCGTCGTCGCTGGTCACTGCCGAGCGCGAGCGCTCCGTGGCGGTGATGTTCAGGGTGGGGTTGTCGGGCTGGCCGGTGAACTCCACGTAGCTTCCCTGCGCAATGTTGAAGGTCTTCAGCGGAATGATGGGCAGCGAGTATTTCATCGTGCCGCTCTCCACGGTGTAGCGGCCCATGAGGTTCAGGCCGTCGTTGCCCATGCGCATGCGTAGGTCGCCGCCGCCGAGCAGGTCGACGTAGTTCGTCTGTTCGGCATTCAGGGCACAGCGCACATGGGCGCCCTGGTCAATGCTCAGCGTCACATCCATGTCGAAGGCACTGCTTTCAGGGCGCTTCACGACATCGGTCTGTGTGGTGTCGTTGAAGTCGGTGAAACGCACCAGATTGTCCATCCGGTCATCGATGGAGAGCGGTGAGTCGAGCAGGATATAGTTCAGGTCGGTGGTGCCTAAGACATCGAGCCGGCCGCGCATGAGCAGATGGCTCAGCGAGCCGCT
>Ga0310691_10004151_pt1 | contig 16571 bp, 10 predicted proteins | sample 176DNAGHGlowgp2_FD_203887 | JGI IMG/M metagenome (GOLD analysis project Ga0310691, IMG submission 203887) | Sheep rumen microbial communities from Palmerston North, Manawatu-Wanganui, New Zealand - 1766 DNA GHGlow gp2 (v2) (version 2) | ecosystem: Host-associated > Mammals > Digestive system >...
TCGCCTTCACGGAGAAGCGCCGGAGTCTGGTAGCGCGTGGCGAACTCGCCGGCGGGGTCGCCCTTGAAGCCGGCCGCCACGGCGGCGGCGGTCGGGAACGCCCTGTTCGCCTCGCGCGGCAGCGTCTGATCGGTCCAGTTCGCGGCTTCGGCGATGCGAAGCTCCCTCCGCATCGGCGCAGTCGTCTCGCCGGTTTTGTCTTCGATGCGCACGAACATCCCGGGCGACGGCTCCCTGACGCCGAACCACAGCGGCATGCCGCCGACATCCACGAGGACGCCTCCGCGCCGCACGAACGCAAGGACCTCCGGGAACGTGTCGATCGGAAACGTCTCGTCGAACGGGTAGATCACGACGTCGACGTCGTCCGCGGCCAGCCGCTCGCGCAGGCGCGCCCCGGAGCACGCCTCGCACGTGGAGCCGGGCGGCAGCGCCTCCTGCAGGAGCGCGGCGTGAATGTCCGCGCCGGCTTCCGTCGCGGCGTAGACCGCCCGCCACGAAGCCTGTTCCGGACGCGCGACGCGGAGCCCGGCCTGGACGACGCCGACGTCGCCAAGCCGCGCGTCGTGCGTCGGCCAGCCAAGTTCGGTGATGACGACGGGTTTTTCCGCGTCGCCGAATTCCGCCATGAGCGCGCGGAGCGCCTCCAGCTGCGCGTCGAGCGAACCTTCCGGCTGGCGCGGATGGCAGTATGGATGGACGCACAAGGCGTCGAAGGACGAAGCCGCGCCGTTTTCGTACGTCTTGCGGATGAAGTCGAGCGGAACGCCGGCCGTGCCGCCGAAGAGGACGCGGACGCGCGGGTTGGCGGCCTTTGCCGCGGCGCATGCGGTCTTGAGGACGCGGGCGTAGAGCGCGGGATCCGGCTCGTGCCTCCAGAAATGGCGGAGGTTCTCCTCGTTCCAGATTTCGATGTCGGGGAAGCGCTCGCCATAGCGCGAGACGACGCCGGAGACGAAGTTCGACCAGGCGTCGAGATGCTCCCACACGGGCTCGGCCCACTTCGGGATGTCGAAGAGGATGGGCAGGACCGTGAGGCCCGCCGCCTCGGCGTCGGCGACCACGGCGTCGTAGTGCGAGAAGTCGAGCGGCGCGCCGGGGGCCTTCTGGACGCGCCACCACTCGAAATCGAACCGGACGCGACGGATGCCCGCCTCGGCGATGCGGCGGCACTCGTCGGCGCGCTCGGCGGGGTCCTTCACGCGGTGCAGATGGGCGCAGACGCCGTAGGGGAGGTCGACGGAAGGGGCGTCGACGCCCGCATCGGCGGCGGCTTCGAGCACGGACGCCGAATAGATCATGCAATTGACCCAGTCGGCGCCGGCGCCCCGTTCATCGAAGTAGGTCGGGATCGTGCCGTCGGGGCGCTGGTGGCGCACAAGGCCGTCGGCCAGGGCCCTGGCCTTTTCGCGGTAGAGCGCGTCGCCGGTGGCGGCGTAGGCGGCGGTGAAGCCGCGCACCATGTCGGCCATCGAGGCGTCGATCGGGGTGTAGTAGTCGTATTGCTCCAGGGCGGTCGGGAGCTTCCAGTTCCGCCAGTCCATGTGGTGGATCGGATCGCTCCACACGGTGAACTGGTCCTCGCACCAGTCCACGCATTCCAGCGCCTCGTCGATGCGCCCGAGCGCGAAGAGCCGCGCGGCGGTGTCGATGGCGACGCCCTTCTGGAGGTTCTGATACGGCGGACGGGGCCTGGAGTCCTCGAACTGGCCGTCCCAGTTCCATGTGGCGAGCACGGACTTCTCCACGTATCCGAACGCGCGATCACGGCAGGCCGCGATCGCGGCGGCGTCGCCTTCCGCTTTCGCCGCCCCGATCGCGCGGTCGAACAGGCCGAACAGATACCGCCCCGGAACGATGCGGTTGGGGCAGAGGGTCTCGCCGTCGGCGGCGCGCACGAGAAGCGGCCAGGTGCCGTCCTCTCCCTGCAGGCGCAGGTAGGTGCGCATGATCGCCATCGCGGCGGCGCGATAGCGTTCCGGATCCGCGCCGGGGACGGAATCGCCCCCCGCCTCCAGCGCGTCCGCGAGGTCGAAGAAGGCGAGCGCGGCCTGGGCCGGATACAAAAGCATGATGCGGCCGGCGTTTTCGACGGCCACGCGGCGGCGGCTTCCCCAGTAGGTGGGAGGGAAGTGCGCGAGGGGCGCGTCGGCGGGTTCGCTCCGCGCAATGAGCCAGTCGGCCATGCGGCGGGCGATGGCGAGCGATTCCGCGCCGCCGCTGCGGCAGAGCGCCCGGATCATCGAGGCGAGGATCTTCGAGGGGTAGCAGTAGAGGTCGTAGCCTTTCGGCGGCTCGTCGGATGTCAGCCACCCCCGCACCTGCGGGAGATGGGCCACGGCGGCGTACACGCGCGCGGCGGCTTCGCGGTAGGGGCGCGCGGCTTCGGGATAGGGGCCGCGGAACACGGCGGCGCGGTAGAACGTGCGATCGAAGATCGGCGGAGCGGAGTCCGCCCCTTCCTCGACCGGCGTCACGCGGAGCGTGTAGTAGCCGGGCGGGAGGGAGCCCCAGACCGCAGGATCGACGGGCAGCCAGGGGTGCGCGGCGAGGAACGTCCGCGCTTCCCCGCCGCCGCCCGGCTTCCGTTCCGCGCCGGACGCGGGGCGGGCGGTGGCGGCGGCGTCGCGCAGCGAGGTGTCCGCCGCCGTTTCGCCGGGGGGCGATACGGGTTCGATCTCGAAACGGTACGCGGTCGCGCCGGGAACGTCGGCGACGTCGAACGCCGGCGGGTGCATGAACGCTCGGGAATGGCCGTTCCAGAAGGGTCTTCCGCCCGGTGCTCCGGGCCGGATCGGCGCAAGGGCGCGCTCCCGCGCGGCGGCGTTCAGCGCCGCCCAATCCCGCGTCTGCGCCATTGCGGCCGCACCTGCCAGCATCATCATCGCCAACGCTATTCTCGTGAAGGAGCCCGACATTTCCGCTTCACCGGGTCGATTCGGTCCGCCCTACCGCACGATCAGCGTGAAGGGGGTCCGCACCCAGTTCCGGAGGGCGAACTCGATGCGCGGGGCGATGGAGACGCCTTGCGTGCGCTCGCGCGTGACGAGGCCGAAATTCCATGCGCTCTGCGGATCGTAGGCGGCGGCGTGGAACGTCACATGCGATTCGCCGGCGGAGAGCGCCGCGCGAAGGGTCGCCGTGACGTCGAACGAGAGCGGCACGCCGGGCCGGATGGCGCCGTTCTCCGAGGCCCGCCACGCGCCGATGGCGTCCTCCATCTCCCCGCGGGCGGGATCGGAGCCGTCCGCCAGGGTGCGGGGCGTCGACCAGCCCGTGGCGAAAATCGCGTTCCACGACGGCGCGGCGGCGTCCGTCCACTCGAAGTCCTCGTGCTTCAGGATCGTCACGGTTTCGTCGCCCGTGCCGTTGCCCGCCGGGCCGGTGGGGTCGAGCTTGAGGGTCGCCGAGAGGAAACGGGGCGGCGCGTCCGAAAGATCGAACCGGAAGAACGACTCCCGGACGCCGCCGCTGCCGTCCATCGCGTCGTATTTCATCACCATGCCGGACGCTAGGCCGAAGCTCGAACCGGCGTAGCCGCCGTTCTGAACGTAGGTGTCGGCGCAGGCGAAGACCGTCTTGCGCGGCTCCAGCGCGACGGTCTTCACGACCGACGCCGACGGGCCTCCGGCGGCGTAGCGGACGGTGATGCGGTACGTGTGTTCCGTCCACGGCTCCGCCGAAGCGTCCAGGCAGGTCGGCTCGGAGAGCCCGGAAGCGACCGTGCGCCAGCCGGCGGCGCGCCGCCGCTCGACCGTGTATTCGGCTCCGCCCGACGGCGCCGGCGACCACGAGAGCCGCAGCGCGGGAACGTCGCCGCCTTCGTCGAGCGAGGCGACGACGCGCGCGCCGAACTCCGCGTCGGGATTCGGGAAGACGAGGACCGCCGGAACGGTGCCCGAGCCCTTGTGGAACTCGGGCCAGTTCCGGTTGCTGAAGAGGCCGACCGTGAGCATGCGCCCGGCCGACGCGGCGGCGCGGGCGGCGGCGGTGACGTCGGCCTCGAAGCAGACTCCGGCGGCCTTTTTCTGCGTCAGTCCGATGCCGGCGGTTTCGCCGTCAAGCGCCGTGCCGTCGGCGACCGAATCCGGCTGCGGGAACCACGGGCCGGCCGTGTTCCACGTCATGTTCGTCTCGCTCCAGGCGTCCGTCGTCCAGGCGGCGACGCGCAGCGCCCCCGCCCCGGCGGCGATCTCGTTCCGGTTCGCGACGCGGATGCGCACGTAGTCCGCGTCTTCGAGGCCCGACGCGTCGAACAGCATGAGGCCGTACTGGACCTTGTCGCCGCTGCAGCCGACCTGCACGTGGGAGGCGTAGTCGCCGTCGTGGAACGACCTGTCCTTGTTGGCCGCGGTGTAGTCGGATACGAACGTCTCCTGGACGGGCGTGCGCGTCGCGGCGGGGACGGGAGCCTTGGGTGTCACGAGCAGGCGGGGGCGGAACGACTCCTCGGCGGCCTCCCTGGACCAAAAGGCCATGTATCGTCCGGAATCAGCCGGATTCCGCCAGATGTGAAGCGAGAGCGTCCTGCCTCCGGTCGCGAGGACTTGGTTCACGAGCGGGGCCAGTTCGATGGAATAGAATTTGTTCGCTTCCGACGACGGGCCGCGCACGGCGTTCGCCGGCGTTTCCTCATCCCACGCACGGCCGACGGACGTGCCGGTCGTGTTCTCGGCATTGCTCCACGTGAGCTCGCTTTCGCCCCAGTCCGTCCGGGACGTAAGTTCGAACTGGACATTGCTGCCGGAGGAGTAGTTGACACTTGCCGTGTACATCCGCAGGGCGAGGACGGCGGAATCGACGGAGGAGGCGGAGATTCCCGACAGGTCGAACTTCATGAATGTTTCGCGCTTTCCGGACCTGTCGAGGAAATCGTATTCCTCCGATCCGAAATTCGCCGTGCCGCCACCGCCGGAAAACACGAACGTGTCCGCCGTCGGCAGGAGCGTGAGCGACGCGGCGGAGGCGTCCGCCGCGCCCTGGAAGGCGAGCTGCGGACGCAGCGACGCATCGTCGGCGTATTCCGCGGAGGCGAAGACGAGGGGCGTCGAATCGCCGGCGTTGTTGTCCTTGTAGGTGTAGACGTGAAGTGCGAGGCGCCCGCGCGGGCCGGCGTCCCGGACGGCCTCCGTGACGTCCGCCTCGATCCACGACCCGGCGGACCCGGCGGGAATCTCGACGTAGCCGGCGAGCGTCGGATCGTCCGTCGCGAGGACGGGCGACGGGTAGACGCGCAGCTCGGCGGGCTTCGTGTTCCAGGTCATCTCCGTCCCCGACCACGAATCGTCGTCCATGACGCGGAGAAAGAGCGGCCAGACGACGCCCTCGGTCGTGCCGCACTGCGTCACGCGGAGGCGGATCTTCGCGGCGGACACGCCGGCGAGGCCGGAAACGTCGAACATCAGGAATGCTTCGCGGCCGTTGCCGACGACGAGACCGGCTGCGTCGCCCTGCGGGACTTCCCTTTCGGAGGCGCCGGATCCGATGTAGGTGTCCTGGATCGGCGCGCGGGTCGTCCATGCGGCTTCGTCCGCGCGGAGGGGGACGGCGAGGCACGCCGCAAGCGCGATGGCGGCGATCGCCTTGCAACGATCTCCGTACGGCGCGACGCGCGTGCGGGCGCGGGCGGCGGCGAAGAAGCGGGACCATTCGGGGGTGTCTGTCTTTTGCATGGGTGCGGCCCTTTCGGAAGACGGGGTTGAATCCGGCCTTGATTCTAGCACAGCACACCGCCGTCTGTAATCCGATCAAACCATAAAAAATATACGGATCAAACCGTCTTCGTCCACTTGACGACGGGGATGCCGACGACCTTGCGGAAAACGCGGCGGAAGTCGAGCGTGGAGCCGAATCCGCATTCGGCGGCAACGAGGTCGGGGGCGATGCCGGCGCGGAGGCGCTCCTTGGCGCGGTCGATGCGGACGGCCTGGATTTCGCCGAGGATGGAACGGTCGGCGGAGGCGCGGAAAAGGCGGTCGGCCTGGGTGCGGGAGACGCCCATCTGGCGTACGACGTCGCGGGGGCCGACGCCCTCCTCGCAGGCGTGGACGCGAATCCACTCCTCGGCGTGGGCGACGCGGCGGTCGCGCTGCCACGAGGGGCGGGTGGACAGACGCAGCGTGAGGGAGACGGGCGGGACCGCGCGGGGGCGTGGCGGCCGTCCGAAGGGGCGCGACATCCAGTCGGCGAGCAGTTCGGCGGCGGCCCGGCCCTCGCCCTCCAGGTCCCGCCGGACGCTGGAAAGCATGGGATGGGTGTGATCGCAGATCGCGGCGTTGTCGTCCACGCCCGCGACGGCGAGCTCTCCGGGCACGTCGATGCCCAGCCGCCGGGCGGCGAGCAGCACGGCCTCGCCGACGACGTCGTTGGCGGCGAACACGCCGCACGGACGCGGGAGGGCCGCGAGCCATGGCAGATACCGCTCCGTGAGCGCCCTGCCCTCGTCCTGGGACGGGACGACGGCGAGCCCGGCGAGACGCTTGCCGGCGAGTGCGACGAGGCGCGCGAACGCCTCTCCCCGGGCGCGGCTCCAGGGGAAACCGTGCGGGTCGGGGGCGAAGGCGTAGTCTTCGAAGCCGAACTTGAGCAGCTGCCGCAGCGCCAGTTCGGCGAACCCCTTCGCGTCGCCGTGCGCGTAGACCGTGAAGGCCGTGGACGCGGGCTCCCCGAGATGGACGCATTTCAGGCGGCCGCGCAGGCCTCCGGCGCGCGCCGCCGCCCGGAGGCTCGCCGGCGAGACGATGCCAAGCGCCACGATGACGCCGTCCGGCCCGAGCAGCGCCAGCAGCTCCTGCAGCGTCCCGCCGCCCGGGGAGCGCTCGAAGGACATGGAGCCGTCGGGATTGTAGAGGCACGTGACGGGATAGAAATCCCAGCGGTGCTCCTGCGCCACGCGCAGAACGCCGGTAAGCATCCGGGGAAGCACCTCGCCCATGTGCGGGGAAAGCATCAGGACGGTTTTGGATTTCGACGGAATCGCCCGCATGCCGGAAAGAATAGCAGAAGCGTTCCGGGAACGCAAACCGCCGCAGGCCCGCGCAGAGATTCCAACTTGGCGTCAGCGCGCCGTTTTGCTAGAACTGTCGCGGAAGAGGTCGTCGAACCCGTTTCGGGGGAACGGCTACGGGAGATTCAGGGTTGTCGTCTCGCCGGGGGCGAGCGGGACGGCCGCGCCGGCCCAGCGGAAGACGCCCGGAAGGCCGGGCGGGAGGGCGGCGGTGCCGGCGACGCCGCCGTTTCCGTCGAAGGCGAGGTCCAGCGCGACGTCGCCGCGCGGCGTGGGGGTGCGGGACGCGATCCGGCGCAGGTGCGCCGGCTGCGGCGCGATTTCGACGGCGGCGTAGAACGGCGCCGCGCTGCGGACGCCCGCCACGCCCGTGTGCAGGTGCCAGAGCGGGTGCGAGCCCCAGCCGTGGCAGTCGGAGCGGGAATTCGTGTCCGGGATTTCGAGGATGGTGGAGCAGTGCCAGTCGAGGCAGTCGCGCCAGAAGGTGAGGTTCGAGAAGAACAGGTCCGGACGGCGGAACTTGAAGAAGGTCTCGAAGAGATAGTGCCGGAAGTAGATCGAGCAGCGGTGGAGGCGGGGCATGGCCTCCAGCAGCGCCGCGAAGCAGCGCTCCGCCTCTTCGCCGGAAACGACGTCGCCGAGGAGCGCGAGCACCTGCGCGTGCTGCGAGAAGGCGGTGCGGGCCGCGTCGGAGGCGAAAAGAGCCTTCTCCGGGCACCAGAAGGCGGCGCGGATCGCCGCGCGGAGGCGGTCGGCTCGTTCGCGCCAGTGCGCGGCGAGGTGCGTCTGGCCGAGCGCCTCGGCGGAGCGCGCGCCCGACAGGAGCGCGTGCAGGAACTGGAGGTTGATCTCGGCGTTGGGGCGGTCGGAGTCGCCGTCGGGCGGGACGCCGTGGTCCCATTCGGGGACCCAGTCGACGAAGTTCCAGCCCTGCGTGGCGCCGAGGAGGCCGTCGGCGTCGGCGAAGTCCTCCATGCCCAGGAGCGTGTGGCAGAGTCCGGGCAGCCGCGCGCGGACGGTGGCGGGGTCGTCGTGGTTCCAGGCCAGGTCGCCGAGCATCATCGCCTGGCAGCACGTGAAGGGCAGCGACTCCTGCGTGCCGCGCGTGGGGCAGTTCATCGGGATCTGCCCGTTCTCGCGGCGGTCGGCGTCGTAGAGCGCGATCGCGTTGCGCACGGCCCGGCGCCCGGTCTCGCCGAAGAGCGTCGCGACGAGATACTGCACGCGGCTGTCCCCCGGATACATCTGCTGCTCGTAGTAGGGGCAGTCGAAGAAGGTCTCGTGCATGCACATCTGGAGCGACCGCTCGCAGACGGGCTGCATGGCCGCGACGAACGGGTCGTCGCACGCGAACGACGCCTGCATCGCCGCCGGGAGGCGCGTCTCGACGAGCGCGACGGACTCGACGCGGAGCGGCTCGTCGGCCGTCTCGAAGGAAAGGCGCACCCAGCGGCCGCAGCGCCACCACGGGGTGGTGAAGCGGGCGCCCTCGCGGCCGTCGGGCAGGAAGTCGTCGCCGAAGGACCTCACCATGTCGAGCCCCTTCCAGGCGGCGCGGTCGCCCTTGTGCCCGTCGGGCCCCGTGAGGCATTCGGCCCAGTCCCAGCGGATGCGCGCGCCGGCGCCGCCGGAGATGCGCAGCTCGGGATAGGCGCAGTAGTAGTCGCCGAGGTCCCAGAGCAGAGTGCGGCGGGTGCGGGCGGGGAACTCGACGTAGCCGTTTCCGGCTACGCGCAGAACATCCGGGCCGCTCCGGATGGCGCCCGGCGTCTTGCGCTCGCGCATCATGTCCGGGAGGGGAGTGGGGAAGAGCAGCCAGCCCTGCATCCGCAGGCCGGCCCAGGTCTTGACGGGACCGCGCACGACGGCGGCCTCGCGCCACGCGTCCGCGGCCGGCTCCTCGTCGAGGAGCGACGTGCCGCGGACTTCGCACTGCGAGCCGACGCCGAAGGCGCCGGAACAGCCCTTGTCGGTCATGCGCGTGCCGCCGAGCGGCGCGACGAGCCAGGGTGCCCTGCCGGTGGTGAGCGCGGCGTCGAAGGGCCCGGACGCCTTGAGGATGAATCCGCCCCGGATGGAGCGCTGCGCGAGCGGCGCGTGCTCGCCGATCTGCCAGCAGACCGCCTCCAGCCGGTGGCGGCCGGGCGCGAGGCCTTCGACGCGGTAGGCGTGGCAATGCCAGCGGTTGGGGAGGCCGCGATGCGGACCGCGGCCGATCTCCTCGCCGTCGAGAAGCAGGACGAAGCGCTCGTCCGCGGAGACGTCGAGCTCGAGGGCGCCAGCGCCGGGCGCCGCCTCGAAGTCGCGGCGGAACCGAAGGAACGTCTGCGGCTCCCGCGCGAGGGATTCGGCCGTCGGGCGCGTTTCGGTGAAGCGGGCCTCGCCCCAGCGGTCGGCGCCCGGCATCCAGATCCAGGCGGCCTCGTCGATGGGCTGCTGCGGGGTGATGCCGGTGTCGCCCCGCAGGGGGCGCTCGGGACGGAAGATGCGGGTCGTGGAGGTTTTCATGGGGAGGGGCGGTCTGTCGGTTTGAGGAACTGGAGGTTGCGCACCCAAAGGGTCAGGCGCGAGCCCTGCGGGTTGGCGCCGACGCGCAGGAGCGTGACGGCGGAGAGGTCGGCGTCCGGCGGGACGTCGACGTATCGCGTCTCCCACTCGTCGGCGCAGCCGCCGAAGGCGCCGCGAAGCGAAAGGACCGCCGCGTCGTCCGCCGTCTCCGGCGCGATTTCGCACGCGAAGGCCGCGCAGGCGCCGGGGGCGACGGCGAAGGGCTCGGCGGGAAGTCCGGCGACGGAGGCGCCGGCGGCGCCTTCGACCTCGCGCCCCCGCCAATCCGCGAGGCGCCACGCGGAGCCGGGCTCCCCGCCGCGCGCCGCCACCACCGCGCCCTCCGTCGCGGCATGTCCCGGCGCGTCCAGAACCACCGCGGCGGGCGCCGCGGCGGACGCAAGCCAAAACGCTGCAAGGCCTGCGCGGAAGGACCGATGCTTCTTCATGGATGGATTCAGGGGCGCCGCTCGGCGTAGGGCGTCGAGAAGACGAGGCCGTCGTCGGTGACGAGGTTGAGGACCCAGGCGAAGGCGTCCGCGGGCAGGTCGGCGGAGACCGTGCCAGACGCGGCGTCGAAGTCCTCCAGGACGCGCGACTCCCACCGACGCAAGTCCCATCGGACATCCGCGCCGTCAGCCGTCCACAGCAGTTCGGCGCGCGCGATCGTCCTCCCGTTCGCTTCGAACGGCGCGGAGACGCGGCCATCCGCGACCCGGCTTTCGCCAACGCGCACGACATCTGCGCCGCCCTTTGCGTAGTGGTTGGCGAAGGCCAGGATTTCGCGCGGTCCCTCGCCGGGTTCGCCGTGGGCGTGCATCATCCGCAGATGCGTGGAGAAGACATGGGGCACGAGCGCGAGGGCGGCGCTGCGCCGGACGCGGTCGAGCGAGAAGGCGAAATCGTTCGTGCCGTCCACCCACAGCATCGGGCACTTCGCGAGGGGGAGGAACACGCAGGGATCCCACAGCGACGCCCACTTCGCGGAGAGGGGCTGGCCCGCGGAGATGCCGCCCGGCTCGTGGTTGAAGCCGCAGCCGTAGACCGGCGCGGCAAAGCGGAGGCGGTCGTCCGCCGCCGCGAGAATGCACGAGAGGAATCCGCCCCACGAAACGCCCGTCAGGCCGATGCGACCCGCATCGACGCCCGGCAGGGAGCGCAGGAACGAATGACTGCGCAGGACGGCCGCCACCGCATGGTAGACCCACTGCGTGCGCTCCGGCTCCTCGGCGCATTCGATGCGCCCCCAGCCGCGCGGGCCTCCCTCGGGGTTCGCGAGCCAGGTTCCCTCGGCGGTGCGAATCGGCAGGGCGCCGCAGGTGTCGACGCAGACGGCGGCATAGCCGCGCCGCACCCACATCCGCACCCATTCCGGGTAGGCCGTGCCCGCTCCGCCATGGACGAGGATGATGCCCGGCGCCGGCTTGTCGGGCGAGGCCCCGTCCGGAACGCCGTAGAAGGCGAAGCACCAGGTTTCACGTCCGCGGAACGGCTCGCCTTCGAGCCAGATCGGCGTGACCTCGGAATTGAACTCCTCGGGCCAGCGCCGGACGCGGGGCGGCTCGCGCAGGCGCGCCAAGTCCCAGATTGCGGATGGATCGCGGAGCGCGGGAATCGAATCGGTGTTGTTCATGGGGAGGGATGCAAAAGGCGGTGCGGTGGGAAGGGGAGCCGGCGGGAGCGGGGCGTCCGTCGGCCGGGAAACCGTCAGACATGGCACTGACGGCGCCATTGCGACGGCGAAAGGCCGTGGTGGCGCCGGAAGAAGCGCGAGAAGTAGAACTCGTTGCCGAAGCCGAAACGCGCGGCCACGGCGGCGGCCGGCGCGGACCTGGCCTCGGCTTGGTTCATGGCGGGGATTATAGCTCCTTGCGCGCCCTACCGCAAGCCGCAGGCCTTGAGACCGGGGCCGCCGGCCAGCCGTCGTTGACGGAGGAGTGGATTTCGAATAGAATCGGGTGCCATCTGCCATGACACGGAAACGCTTCCACCTCGAACGTCCGCCGCTCTTCACGGCGATCTTCTGCGACGATTCCGTCGCGGCCCTCTCGCGGCAGGCCCGGGCGGCCTGGTACGCCGGCGCCGCCTGCATCGACGTGATGGGCGACCTCTTCGGAGGAGGAGTTCCTCGCCGCCGTCCGCGCGACCCTCCTCTGCCGGCGCGAGCTCAGGACCCCGTTCATCCATTTCGCCCTGCCATGAAAACCATCGACCTCGACTACGAAAACAAGGTCGCCGTCCTGACCGGCGCCGCCTCAGGAATGGGTCTGCTTGCATCGAAGGAGCTCGCCGCCGCCGGCGCGAAGGTCGTGATGTGCGATGTGGACGCCGAGGCGCTGGAGCGCGAGGCGTCCGCCCTCGCGGCCGACCCCGCCGTCGCCCGGGCCGGCGGCGAGGCGGCGCCGTGCCGCTGCGACGTCCGCCGCTGGGAGGACGCGCAGACCGCCGCCGCGCTGGCCCTGGACCGCTTCGGCCGCCTGGATCTTCTCTTCAGCTTCGCCGGCGGCAACGAGGCGCGAGTCTGCAAAAGCCCGGTGCCGTTCTACGAACAGCCCCGCGAGGTGATCGACTGGGGCCTCGACGTCAACCTCCGCGGCCCGGTCTACATGGCCCGCGCCTGCATGCCCGCCATGGTCGAGCAGAAGAGCGGCGTCATCTGCCTCCTCGGGTCCGTGACGGGCTTCGAGGGGGACGGCAACGGCTCGATGTACGGGACCGCCAAGAGCGGTCTCTTCAACTTCGCGAAGGGACTGGCCAAGGCAGGCGCGCCGCATGGCGTCCGCGCGTTCTGCGTCTCGCCGGGACCGGTTCTCACGCGCCCCGGCATGGCGAACATAAAGACGCTCCTCGGCCGCGCCGCCGATCCGTCGGAGATCGTCGACTTCCTTCTCTATCTGGCTTCCGGGAAGGGGGCGTTCGTCACCGGCTCGAACCATGTCGTCGACGGCGGCCGCCTCTGCCTCTCCCTCTGACGGCCCGAGCGCTCGCGGACGATCCGCCTTGGAGCTGGCGGCGGCTACCACGGGAGCGCGGCGTCGGCGGCGATGGCCTCCAGCTGCGCCCGCGCGCAGTCGGTGGTGACGCTGTCCGCGCCGCGGCAGAAGGCGAGGAGAGTCTTCATGGGGTGGTTCACGACCCAGGCGTGGAATTCGAATCCGGCATCGTGGACGGCGCGGATGTAGGCCTCGTCGTGGATGGCCGGGTCGAAGTGCATGTCCACGCCGTCGGCGCCGATGCGTCGCAGCGTGGCGGCAACGTCAGTCGGCGAAACTGCGGCGCCCCGCGCGTTGCGCGTTTCGGAAAGCCAGAGGACCTTGTACCGCGGCAGCCGTTTCTTGAGCGCGGCGCAGACTTCCGCGTGGAAGGAGATGAAGAGGACGTTGCCGGCGTGGGCGCGGCGCTGCGCGGCGAGGACGCGGGCGACGGGCTCGACGGCCTCCTGGCCCGCCTTGACCTCGAGGTAGATGCGCCGGCCGTCGCGCGCCAGTTCCAGCACCTCCTCCAGCAGCGCGGGGCGGGTTCCCTCAAAGCGCGACCCCTTCCACTTGCCCCAGCCTCCGACGTCGAGGCGGGAGAGTTCGTCCCACGTCGCCTCGGCGCACTTGCGGGAATCCGCGCCGCCGGTGGTGCGCGAGAGGTCGCCGTCGTGGAAGGTGAAGAGCCGCCCGTCGCGAGAGAGGTAGAGGTCGCATTCGAAGCCGAAGCCGCGCTCCACCGCCATGCGGTAGGCGGGGAGCGTGTTCTCGGGGGCGTCGGAGGATTCGCCGCGGTGGGCGATGAGGGTCGTGAAGGAGGGTTCCATCAGTAGAACACGGGGGGGAGATGCGAAGGAGCGAGGCGGTGGACAGGTCGGCGTCCGGCGCGGGCCTGGCCTCGGCATGCTTCATGGCGCGGATTCTACCTGTTTCCTCGACCTACCGCAAGCCGCATGCCCGATTTGGAATCTCTGCAGTCCCTGGAAGTACGTGGCTTTTTCCCCGGGCTTCTGGTAGGATGGGACACGACACGCCGGGATTCCGCCCGCCGAAGCCCGCCTCCCCTCCCCGCCATGCCCCACCTTCCCAAGCACATCCTCTTCGACTGGAACGGAACGCTCCAGGACGACGTCCGCGCCGCCGTCGCCGGCACCAACGCCCTGCTCCGCGACCAGGGCAGCCCCGAGATCTCCGTCGAGCGCTACCGCGAGGTCTTCTCCTTCCCCGCCCGCTCGTCCTACGAGGCGCTCGGCATCGACCTGGAGCACCACGACTGGGACGCGCTCTGCGACCGCTTCTTCTCCGTCTTCGCCTCCCACCCCTCCGTCGCGCTCTTCCCCGGCACCGTCCCCGCCATTCGCGCGCTGCGCGCCGCTGGCGTCTCGCTCTCCATCGTCACCTCCTCCGAGGAGCGCTCGGTCGAGCGCGCCCTCGAGCGCTACGGCATCCGCGACGCCTTCGGCGCGGTCCGCGGGCAGTCGGACGCCGCCGCGGGCTCCAAGGTCGCGCAGGCGCGCGCCCTCTTCGACGAGCTCGGCCTCGCCCCGTGCGAGGCCTGCATGGTCGGCGACACGGGCCACGACAAGGAGGTCGCCGACGAGATCGGCTGCGCGTGCGTCCTGCTCGCCTCCGGCTACGAATCCCGCGCCCGCCTCGCCGCGCGCGGCGTCCCCGTCCTCGACGGCATCGCCGACCTCCCCGCCCACTTCGGCCTCGCGCCCGTTGCGGCACCGGCCCCTTTGCGCTAGAATCCGTCCCGTCCCTACCCCCCAGGAAACCCGCCCATGAACGCGAAACTCCTCCCCTGCCTCCTCCTCTCCTCCGCCTTCCTCGCCGGCTGCCCCTGCGAGGAGAAGACGCTCGTCCTCGAATGGGACGACGCCGCCACGAACGCCGCGCCCGCCGAGGCCGCCGCCGAACCCGACGCCGCCACGAGCCTCTCCAAGGCCGCGGCCCCCGTGGTCGACGCCGCGAAGGCCGCGGCCACGAACTTCGTCGCCGCCGCCGCGCCGGTCGTCGAGGACGTGAAGACCGCCGCCGCCGATTTCGCCGCAACCGCGAAGACCTCCGCCACCAACTTCGCCGCCGCCGCCGCGCCGGTCGTCGAGGACATGAAGACCGCCGCCACCAACCTCGCCGCCGTAGCGACCGACGCGCTTACGTCGCTCGCGGAAAGCGCGAAGGAGAACGCCTCGAGCTTCGCCGACGCCTCGAAGGAGTCCGCCGCCAAGCTCGCCGACTCGGCCCGCGAGGCCGCCGGCCCCGCGATCGAGAAGGCCAAGACCACCCTCCAGAGCGCCGGCGCCGACCTCGCCACGGCCCTCGAAGAGGGCGCGGCCAAACTCCGCAACGCCCTGGATACGCCGCAGGCGACGGCCGAACCCGCACCCGCGGAGGCGACGCCCGCGCCCGCCGCCGAGCCCGCGGAAGCGCCCGCGCCCGCCGCCGAAGAGCCCGCCCCAGAAGAGCCCGCCGCGTGATCCCCGCCGCCCTCCGCGAGAACCTTCCGCGCCGCGCCGCGCTGCTGCGCTCGCTGCGCGGGACGCTCGACGCCGCCGGATTCGTCGAGGTCGAGACCCCGGTCCGCATCCCCGCGCCGGCCAACGAGCCCCACATCCTCCCTCCGCCGAGCGGGCGCGCGTTCCTGCGCGCCTCGCCCGAGCTGCAGATGAAGCGGCTCCTCGCCGAGGGGTTCGGGCGGATCTACCAGATCGGCCCGTGCTTCCGGCAGGGGGAGCGCGGCGACCGCCACGCCCCCGAGTTCACGATGCTGGAGTGGTACCGCGGCGGCGGGACGTACCTCGAGGTCCTCGACGACCTGCGCCGCCTCGTCGCGGACGCCGCCACGGCCCTCCACGGGGAGCCGCGGGCGCGCTTCCGCGGCGCAACGCTGGACTTCGCCGCGCCCTGGGAGCAGATCCCCGTCCGCGAGGCGTACCGCCGCTTCGCCGGGTGGGACCCCGTCGCGCGCTGGGACGCCGAGCGCTTCGACCTGGACATGGCGCTGCGCGTCGAGCCCGCGCTCCCGAAGGACCGCCCCTGCGTCCTGCTCGACTACCCCGCCCCCGCCGCGTCCCTCGCGCGCCTCTCCCCCGCCGACCCGCGCGTGGCCGAGCGCTGGGAGGCCTACGCGGGCGGCATCGAGCTGTGCAACGCCTTCGGCGAGCTGGTCGACGCCGCCGAGCAGCGCCGGCGCTTCGAGGCCGCGCGCGCCGAGAAGGCCGCCCTCGGCGAGACGCCGATGCCGCTGGACGAGGACTTCCTCGCCTCCCTCCCCGCCATGCCCCCGTCGGGCGGCGCCGCCCTCGGCGTCGACCGCCTCGCGATGGTGCTGCTCGACGCCCCGGACATCGACGCCGTCCGCGCCTTCCTCCCGCCCGTCGGCGCGCTCTGGTAGGGCGCTGGCGTCCCCGTTCCATTTCTGCTAGAATCCCGCCCCGCCATGAAATACGACCGCAACCACGCCCTCCTTTCCTCCTCGATCCCCGGCCTGCCCGAGCCCAAGCGCGGCAAGGTGCGGGACGTCTACGACCTCGGCGACACGCTCCTCTTCGTCGCGACGGACCGCCTCTCCGCGTTCGATGTCATCATGCCGAACGGCGTGCCGGACAAGGGCCGCGTCCTCACGCAGCTCTCGCTCTTCTGGTTCCGCCATTTCGCCGACGTCCCGAACCACCTCGTCACGGCCGACGTGGCGGAGTACCCCGAGGTCCTCAGGCCCTACGCCGCCGACCTCGACGGCCGCTCGATGATCGTGAAGAAGCTCGACATGGTCCCCGTCGAGTGCATCGCGCGCGGCTACCTCGTCGGCTCCGGCTGGGCCGAGTACAGAAAGCAGGGGACGGTCTGCTCGCAGGCGCTGCGCCCCGGCTACGTCCAGGCCGACCGGCTCGACGAGGCGATCTTCACGCCGTCGATGAAGGCCGAGCTCGGCGAGCACGACGAGAACATCTCCGTCGCCGAGCTCGAGCGCCGCGTCGGGAAGGACCTCGCCGACCGCCTCGGCGCCCTCACGATGAAGCTCTACAACGGCGCCGCGGACT
>Ga0310691_10004152_pt1 | contig 16567 bp, 19 predicted proteins | sample 176DNAGHGlowgp2_FD_203887 | JGI IMG/M metagenome (GOLD analysis project Ga0310691, IMG submission 203887) | Sheep rumen microbial communities from Palmerston North, Manawatu-Wanganui, New Zealand - 1766 DNA GHGlow gp2 (v2) (version 2) | ecosystem: Host-associated > Mammals > Digestive system >...
TATAAATTTCAAATGCCATAAAATGACCCCCTTTATACTTCCTCGGCCGCGCCTATAGTGCCGCCGATCACTCCACCAAGCTGCCCGACTGGATTTCCAATTGAAACGCTTGAACCGCCTGATAATGGGATTTCGCCCATATACATACTAATTTTATTGCCGTCAACGACAAAATAAATTGTGTTCGGGTCTTTTTCCGTCAATGCGTCAAAATCCACCTTTGCGATTTTCAGCAGTGACAAACCATTCAAGCGCGTTTCAAGCTCTGCTTTCTGCACATAGTCCGCTTTGATTTCCGCGACGTCCGCTTGAATTTCCCGCAGAATTGTAATTATTTCTTCGGGGGCGTCGGTGTCCATTGCTTTCAAAACGCGCACTTCGACAACTGTTCCGATCACGGTTAACGGCTTTGCGAACGTTACATATCGCCCCGCCGTGTTCACTGTGTAATCAATATGTTCGATCAATCGCATACCATTGACCCATATTTCCAGTATATCCAAGGCGTCGTTATAATTCAGACTTCCGATTGAAACGGTTCTTTGCGGGCTTTGGTCGGTATATGTTACCTCGCTGAACGGAACAATAATTGTTGTCGTTTTCACCTGTGTTTTGATCGTTTCAAACCACTGTGCAAACGCTGCGTTGTACTGCGCGAAAAGATTTGTAGTGTCGATTTGATCAATCAGCCCCGTAACATAGCCGCAAACGTCAGTGTTTGCGCGTTCGTCTGTGATTTCGGCGTCTGTAATCTGTGTTACACCGTGATTGACTGCGATTTGTGCAAGCGACAATTCCCAAACGCCGCCGTCGTTCGTCGTCTGACGTGTCAGGTCGGGGGGCGTTGGTGTTGCTGACGCCCTGCCCTTTTTGATCGCGATTGTTACATTTCGGGCGCTCTCGTTTGGATCCATTCGCAACACAATGCGGTCTATCCTGTCAAGCACCAAATCCGCGGCGTCCAGTGTCAGCGGAAACGGGGCGTCATTGCTCAACCACTTGCAATTTATAAACCCCCACCCGGCAAGAACCCGAACCGTCAGGCCGTCGGACGCTGTGACCTGTAGTGTAGTTGCAGGCGTTGCGAAAACGCCGTTTGAAATCAGTTTCAAAAAATAATTGGAAATATCGTCGGCGTTGTATTTCCTATCGCCGCCCACGCTGTTGAAAAATCCGTATTTAATAGCCATTTCACACACTCCATTCTGACAATGTCGGGTAAATTTTGTAACCGCTTTCGTCCTCGACCTCGGTTATTTCCTTCACGGTCGCCGCTCCCGTAATGCCGTATTCGTTTTTTATCGCGATTTTGTCGCCCAAATTGTAGTCAACGCCGTAAACATACCCGTTGACGTCCAATATTTCGCCGCTGAAATCGACCGTTTCGCGGCTCAATTCCAGTTCCTCGGCGCCCTGTTGCCGTAGCATTGCGGCGTACTCTGTGGGCGTCAATTCCCCTTCGTCGGTCGTTGTGGACGAATTGCGGCTGTCCACCCACAATTCACGGCGGGAAAAACCCGCGGCGCCGTCTTTTGTGACGTTCACAATTACGCGGTCGCTGCCCTGACCCTGCCCGGCAACGTAAACGGCATTTGCAACGCCCGATTTGTCCCGGGAATATTCCGTATTTCCCAAATTATCAAATTCAGGCGAAAAAATAACAAATGGGTTTTCCGTTTGATCGAATGATCTGTCAACGGGCTTGAACAAATTCAATACGAATTGGGATCCCGTGAAACTCACTGCAAAACCGTAATTAAACGAAACGCAAATGTCTTTTATCGCGTCAAAAAGATTTTTTCCCGTTATCTGCTGTTCAATCGTTTCCGTCCAGCCGTGCAAGCTGCCGAACGTCAATTCCTGCATTTTTCGGGCGGGATTTAACGGCGCTATTATATTTTGAACCATTAAATTGAAAATCGCTCTTTCTGCGGTTCCCCGCAACACTGTTTGTGACGGAACAATTCGCCGCGCGATTATGCTTTCCGCTGAACGCCCTGTAATGGTCAAATAGTCGCCGTTTTCGGCGTCCGTTCCAAGCTGGATATTTTCAACGCACATTGCACCGTTGTCAGGATCACCGTCTTTGGTCAGAAATATTTCGTCCCGCGTGAACATTTCCAATAATTCAGGTGTTGCGGCGACGTATAATTCAAAATCGCCCGCGTCTTGATGCCGTTTCGTCCAGATAATCGACGTCGCATAATCAATCACGGATATTTTTTCAAACACCCCGTTTTGGTATTGCCAAACGTATAATATCACATCACACACCCCCGAACAAATCGGCGGTCGCAAATGTCACCCGCACCGCGTCCGCGCCCGTTGTCGTTGTGAATGTGAAATCATTGTCACCAACTCCAACAGTAAACCACGTTGACCCAGCTGTCATATAATTCAGCAGATTTGACGTTATGCCGTCCCGCAGCAGTTTTATAAATTTCTGCCCCTGAACGGTCGAAATCGTCAACGTGTCGCCTGCTGAAAAACTGTAATTCAGGCCGAAAAATGTTTGATTTGTCGTGTTGTAAATCGTCAGCCCCTCGACGAATCCCGAAAATTCAACCGTTATTATGCACCCTGTTTCGACGTCGCCGCTGTTCGTAATCGTACACAACGGGTATTCCTCGATCTCTGAAAACGGAATAGGTTCTGTTTCTGCAATGCTGAACGGAAATTCAAACATTCTGACGATTTGGGATAATTCCGTATAAATTGCGTCAAGCGCTTCAAAATACGGACGGGGGCAAATTATCGAAATTTGGATTTGTTCGCCCAAAACGAACAAATCACCGTCCAAAATCTCGACGTAACCGATTATTTTTACATCACGATTTTTGCATTTGAAAAAAATTGTGCAAGGTTTTTTCAAACTGAAAATTTTATACAGTCTTTGCCGATTTGCGGCAATATCGCCGCGTATAACGACGTCAATTACAATGTTGCGCTGCTCGACCCTTGACGAATTCCAGAACGAACCGTCAATGTTGCCGCCCTCACTGGTATTAACCGCCGTCGGCGGGCGGGTCAATCCCTGCACACTAACAACGTTGTAATTCTTTGAATTGTGTGTCAACTCAAAAACTTCACCGTTTGCATTTTGGATTTTAAGTGTAAACAAGAATTAAACCCCCTTTGCCGAATGTATCAAATTTTTGGTCTGTCGGTAAATTTCCCACCTTGACAATGCTTTCGGGCTGTTGTTCGTCTGATTGAACGTGTATGTTACATTGCTTGACGACCTGCCCGCGGCGGTTGCGGCTCCGTTGTTTATTTCGTTCGACAACAACGACGCAATTTGTTTCAAGCCTGCTTTGTTCTTTTCCAGCGGAATGACGGCTTCCGTTCCGTCTTCGCCGACCTCTGCGATTGTCGGGCGGTTGATTATACCACCCTTTGCCAGCTTTGCACCCGAAAAATCAAATCCGTCAAGCTTGCCAATCTCGACGCCCGGAATATTATTGATCATATCAATTGCGCCGTTTATTAGATTTGGAATTATATTCGCAACATCTTCCGCAGTATCAACGATGAAATTCCATACCGTCTTGAATGCGCTTCCAACGCTCTCTCCGATCTTCGTTCCGATGTCTGTAAATTTTTCTTTGATCGTTTCCCAAATGCCGCCGAAAAATTCGCCGACGTTTGCGAAAACATCTTTGATCGCTTGCCAGCCTGCCGAAAACGTATCGGAAAACCACGTCTTGACGCTATCAAATACGCCCTTGATATTATCCCAAACGCCCGAAAAGAATTCCCCGACGTTTGCGAAAACCTGTTTGATTGCGTCCCATGCGCCTGAAAAATCGCCGCTCAAAACGCTTTTAACGGCGCTGAAAATCAATTTAATGTTTTCCCATATCATTTTGAAATAGGAAATCACTGTGTCCCAAACGGCTTTAATTGCAGTCCAAGCAGCGTTGAAAAATCCAAGCAATGTCGTTTTTACGACGCTGAAAACGGCTTTGATGTTATTCCAGATTAGTTGAAAATACTGAACCGCAACGTCCCAAACAAGCTTGATTGCGTCCCACGCGGCGGAAAAAATGCCGCCGAAAAACTCTTTAGCATATCCGAACGCGGTTTTAATACCGTTCCAAATCGCCGTGAAATACGGCTCGACAAAATCCCAAATAAATTTTATCGTGTCCCACGCGGTCGCAAATACCGAAACAATGTCGTCAACAATCGGTTCAATAAATTCCCATGCCGCCGAAAATGCGCCCTTGATCGCGTCCCACACGGTCAGCGCAATTTTTTTGATTTTCTCCCAAGCACCAAGCCAAAACGCCCGGAATTTATCGGATTTTTTCCAAAGAACGACGAACGCCGCAACAAGTCCGGCAATAGCAGCAATAATAATTCCGATTGGATTTGCGTTCATTGCCGCGTTCAACGCCCATTGCGCCACGGTTGCGCCCTCGGTTGCCAGCTTGTACGCCTGAAATGCCTTGACCAACGCCATTATTTTATTGGCGACGAACAAAACGGCCATTGCGGTACCAATGCCAGTAATCGCCGCTTCGACCTCGGGCAAATTGTCAAGCACCCACTGAACCGCGGATTTAATCGGGGGAATTAGTTTTTCAATCAATCCCGTTATCCCGTTTATTGCCGCCGCGATATTTTCGCGCCCGATTGTGTCGTAAATGTCTTGTAATGCAGAAACGGCGGTCGCCTGTAAATTACCCATTGCGCCCTCAAATGTTGAAACGCTTGTCGCGGCTTCAACCGCAACGGGTTCATTACCCAGCTGCATGATTGCGGCGTTGAATTCGTCCGCGGTGATTTGGCCGTTTGCCATTGCTTCGCGGAAATCTCCCGTGTATGCGCCCGCCTGCTTCAAAGCTTCTTGCAACTTGCCCGACGCTCCCGGGATCGCGTTTGCAAGCTGATTCCAGTTTTCCGTTGTCAGCTTGCCCGCGCCCGCAGTCTGTGTCAATACCATTGCGAACGAATTAAACGTTTCAGCGTTACCGCCCGCAACGGCGTTCAGATTTCCCGCCGCTTCCGTCAAGCCGTTGTAATCTTTAACGCCGTTCGCGGCAAGTTGCGCCGTTGTGTTCGCAACGGTATTCAATTCATAAATAGTTTTGTCTGCGTAATCTTTTACGCGCGCCGCCGCGTCGTCAATGGTCGCCCCGTCAAATCCGGCAAAACCCATTGTCTGTTCAAATTTCGCCATGCTGTCGGACGCGTCGATTGCTTCCCCGGCAAGGTCGGTTATTTTGCCGACCAACTTGTTTACAACGCCCGTCAGCAGATTTGACAAAACGCCCTTGAAAACTGTGAACCCGCCATTTGCGGCGCTTTCCGCGCTGTCCCCGGCGTCGTCAAGTGATTTGTCCAGTTTGTCGGCGGCGGTCGCCGCGTCGGATAGCTTGCTTTTATTGTCTTTCAGCTCCCCGGACAAATCCTCGATCTTGCCCGCCAGTTCCCGCGCTTCGTCGCTCGTTTTACCCTGTTCGGCGACAACGTTTTTGTACTGATTTTTAAGGTCTGCAAGCTCGTTTTCCTGCCGCTCGACCTTTTCCGTCAGCGTTTCCGTTTTATTCGCGGCGTTGGCGCTTTCGCTGTTCAGCTCGGACAATGCCGTTTCGTAACGGTTCAATTCGCTTTGGGCTTTTTTAACAGCGGTGTCCTGATTTATTATTTTCAAATTCAGGTCTTCCGCGGCTTTGGCGTTCCTGTCCTGCGCCGCCTGCGCCTGCGCTAACTGTTTTGCATAATTCGCGGCTTCGTCACTGGTCGCCCCGTAAACCTTGACGGCGTTGTTGTATTTAGCCGTTAAATCGTCAATGATTTTTTCGCCGCTCGCCTGTGACTGTTGTAGGCGTTCAAGCTGCTGTATCAACAAATGTAATTTTGTTTTTTCAGCTTCAACGACTTTTTCTTGTGCTTCAATCTTGGCGGAAAGTCCGTCGGTGCTTTTGCTCCAATCGTCCATACCCGCCGCGGCGTTCTTGAATTCAGCCGTTGCAAGCTTGATCTGTCTGTTTGCGTCCTGAATGCCTTTTTTCAGGTCGGATATATCGACTTTGAATTTTGTTGTTACATTTTCGACGCGGTCGGCCATTTTGATTTCACCACTCTTTTAATACCAATCATCATTCAATGCGGGTCGGTGCAAAACTCCGTTTTTCACATACGACCCGGGAATGTTTTTGTTTTTATTATTACCGCCCGTTTCCGCGTTTGATTTTTCGTTCAATCTGCGAAAAATCAATAAAACATCATGGAAACGTTGCGCCCGCACTCGGAACGGGTCAAGGGCGGGGAAACGGTCGCACAAATTAACATTCATATCAAATAGAATTTGATACAACGTTTCGTTTGTCGTTTCCCCGTCATTTAGTTTTTTGCGGATCCTGCCGCGGCTCCAAGCTCTCCCGTTGCGTACTGATAGAGACCTTTGAAAATATCAATCAAATTCTGAATTCGTGTATTTCTGATTTCGTCAGCGGTTACGCCCTCGAAAATGTCCATTAAAAAGGGCTTGAGCTGCTTTGAACATTTTATAATCATTTTTGCAATGTCTGCATTTCCCGAAATATGTTCAAAATCCAGCGCGTCCAGTATATCTTCAACCACACCAAACGAAAAATCAATTGTTTCGGCGGTGTATGTTTTTATTACTCGCTTTCCGTCGTATATGTTTAATTTCAGTTCCATTTAAAACACTCCTTTGCATTTTTATTTATGTAAAAAGGGCGAAAAAATCGCCCTTATACCATTAACCGCCCGCGCTTGTAACCGTAACCGTGCAACTTGCTGAATATGCGCCCGCCGTTGCAGTAATAACCGCAACGCCCGCACGAACGCCAGTAACTACACCGTCCGCAACGGTCGCAACGCCGCCATTGCTTGTTGTCCATATTACGCCCGCGCCTGCCGGGGTCGTTGTTGCCGTAACTGTGGTCGTTTCTCCAACCGCGACGCTTGCCGTTGTTGGCGATACGTCAAGATCGGTAACGGACGATATAACAAGTCCGGAAATCGTGTCGGGGGTCTGCACATTGTCAAAAAATGTTGCAAGATCGCACTTGCCGTCCCTCTCGTCGATTACAACGGCCTTTGCGCGACCGCCGTTTGTAAACTCTGTCACGGTCTTCACGCCTGTAAATGTCAGCTCCTGATTGTTGGTGTCGGTTCCGTCGTTCTCGGTCGCGCTTGTTTCGTCGGGGATAGAAAAACTACCTTTCAGGCGCCAAACATAGCGATATGTACCGTCTGTCAGCCGCAGGCGGTAACCGATAGCGAAATACTTTTCAGCGGTTTCACCGTCAATAAATGCGCCTGTCGCGGCGTCAATCTGCTTTCCTGTCACCTTTGCCAGCGTTGCAAGGGGGAGAGCGGGAACGGTCAGCGTCACTTCGTCCGAACCCTCAGAACGAATAATAATCATTCCCACATTGTCATAATAATGGGTCTCGCTGGAATTCTCGACCGTCTTTGAAATCTCTGCAACGGGCGCCAGTACAGAAACGGCGCCCGCGGTGTATGCGTTTTCGTTGTCATCTGCGGTAACTTCCGCAATTACAAGATTATCACACCCACGGAATTCAACGGCCTTTGTGTTGTCAACTGCCATATTTTTCAAACCTCGCTTTCATAATTTTCAAATTTGTAAACTGTAAAAAATGCGCCTGTATGCGTCGGGGCGTCAACGGAAATATCGTTCGGCTTTCCGTCCAGTATCCAACCCGCCGACTTCAACGCTTTACGGGCGCGTTCGGGGATTTCCTCGACCTTTCGGGGGTCGGTCGAATAGAAATATACCCAAAAACCCCAAACCGCGCGGGTCGCCCCGTCATCGTAAAACGCAGCTTCGGGCGTTTGGAAATTCCAAAACGTGAAAAAACTGTCGGGGTATTCGTTCGCGCTGTTTATTGAACCCTGTAAAAATACGGGGTAATTAAACGCTTCAAGCGCCGCGATTAACTCACTTTTCATTCTTTCAACGCCCTTTCAAAAGCCTTTTCAAACGCCTGCTGCTGAATTTTTACAATGTCTTTCCGCACTTTCGCGCCGTAAACCGCATTATATAAATTGCGGTCGGGCGTAATGTGCGGTTGCCCGTGTAGTTTGGTACCATACATTAGGAAAATTGACGGTAAACCGCCGTCGGAAATGCCAAAACCAACATCAATACTTGCAACATCTCCCGTCCATTCGACGGGGGAATTTTGTATAATGCTTTTCGCGGTTTTGCCCGTTTCGTTGTGCTGTGCCATTGCCGCCGTTAGGTTTTGGGCGACAACTTTCTGACTATCTTTCAGGGCATTTTCAAACGCTCGTTCGGTTGCCCCGCCCCCGATTTCGTCAAGGCGTTTTCTGTAAACGTCCAATTCGGCGAAATCAACCGTCATTTTCTTTTTTCCGTTTCGTGCCATATCACGCGCCGCCCTTCACGCGCTCGACCTTGAATTCACAAAATATATTTTGATCGTCAACATTTTCGGGCGGCGTGACAATTTCATAAGTCGCACCGTCTTTCAGAATTCGACAATTAGAAGATATGTCAGGTCTGAACCATGTCGTTACAACTGCGCTCTTAACGACCGAATGAACGCCGTTCATTTCGCGTTCGGTTCCTTGAAATGATTTCCAGTTCACGAAAATTATTTCCCCGTCGTCGGGATATGTGGGAACCTCGACACCGTTATATTTTGTGATTGTCGGGATTAAAAGCTTGACGGGCGTTCGCAGCTCGTTTATTGCTTTAGGTCTGTAAAGCATTACGAACCGCCCCCCGCCTTTGATTTCAAAGCAAGCTGTGAAACGCGCTCGTGAAAATACGGGGACAGTTTCGCATCACCCGCGCCGTTCGTCCAAAGGTCGGAAACGCCGCGGGCAATAACACCAACGGACGCGGAAATCACACTGTCAGAAACGCCCGCGCTGCTCATGTAATCGGTGATTTCGTCAATATAAATTGAAATGGTATCGTCCATATACGCGCCCGTTACGCCCAACGCACTTTTTACGCCTGTCAGAATTCCCGCGTCCGCCATAGTGTCACCCCATTTTCTGAAATTAGTAACCGACCTTTGCGACGGTTACGGTTCCGCTTGCCAGTGTTGCGGAATAAAGTGTTCTACCGTCGGGGTCTACCTCGACGCCCGCCATTGTTACGGCGGCGCCGTTCTTCGTAAATCCGGCGTAATCATACGCGGGAATGAAATACACGGTTCCTGCGGTTACGCTCGAACCGAAATCAAATGTCTTGACGGGTTCCGAACAAATAACGGTCGCGCTGTTTGTGGCCTGCACAAAATCCCCGTCGGTGTCGGTTGCGTCCAGCTTTGCGGGCTTTGCGTTCAATGCCATAGCAAGAACAAGCCCGTACATTGTCAGCAGGTCAACCGCTGTGATTGGTACAATTCTGTCATTGTTAATCATTGTTTTTTCCTCCTTTATTCGTCTTTGATCTTTTCGGCGATAATCGTTATATTATCGCCCTCGAACGAAACACCAACGCATTCAAGCTCTACGCCTGCCGCCGTGAAACGTTCGCCGATAAGGTTTTTAATGTCGTCCATTTTTCAAAACCTCTCTTTCTTATCCGTTCCAGATAACTTGTGTTGTTTCGGGTGCTCCCCAAGGTGCGCCCGTTATACTGCCAGCGGGCTTGTTGATTATGATTTTTTCAAGAGACGCACACTCCATAAACGTAAAGTCTCCTATAGACTCAACTGTATTTGGTATTGTGACGGAAACCATGTGAGTATAGCTCCTAAATGTTTGATCCTCAATGGCCGTGTACCCTTCGGGAATTAGTATTGTCGTCAACGAACGTTTCGCAGCAAACTGTGTATTAGGATCAGAATAAAAACCAAAATACGCGTTATTTTCGCTCGGCTCTGGCGTTATGTTTCCTGCAACGGCGGCAATGTTCGCGATTGCCTCAGCGTTCGCGGTCGCGTCGTCCGCGCCCTCATACTTTGCCGCTATGACATTCAGAACGCCAACAATGGTCGTTGCGTCTGCAACGTCGGCGGGGTCGCCGCCGAGTGCTGCATATAACGCTTTCAGCGCTTCAACATTTGTCATGTTTCAACCCCCCTTTAGGTTGTTGCTTTCTTCTTGATCAGATAGTAACCGCGGGGGTTCAGCACCTTTCCGTCAACGACGGTCAGCATCTTGTTCACCCACTCGTTTCTATCCTCATCGAACCAACGACGGACACCAAACTGCATATTTGTATTTATGCCGTATTCGTAGGGCTGCCAGAAAATACCCACAAAATCGCCCGCGGCGGCGGTGTCGAAATCTGGGAGAATGTCGGGTTCAACAAGGGAAATTTCACGGCCAAAGAAACGACCGTTCGGGTTTACTGCGTCGCCGTCATTGACTTCAAGGCCAGTCGCCTGACGGAAAATCGGGTTGTTGTTATTGTCAGCCATTGTTTCAAGATAGCTTTCAACGGTAGACAGCGGGAAAATGAATTCGCCTGCACGATAGCCAAGGGGAATTTTTGCAAAGAAATTCTTTCTCCACTTGACCCAATTTCCGAAATCTGCGGCGGTCATTTCAATTATGTGGTCGGTCTGCCCGGTAACGCGGGGATCGTTCAGAATACCCAGCATCTGACCGTTACCCGTGCCGCGAACAATCGCGGTGTCCATTGCCTGCATAAATGCAATAAGCATAATGCGGATAATTTCACGCTCGAAAAGGTCGATTGTTACGATACTTGACAGCAGGGTCTGCGAAACTCTGATTTCTGCCATATTATAGCCGAATTCAACATACTGCTTGATCTCGCCGCCGTCCTGACGGGGGGAAACAGTGCTTTCCGTTACCCACTTGAACGACGCGTTCAGGTCGGAAATCGGAATTTTCACGGCGCCCTGAACATTCAGCTTTCTAACCTTGTTGTAAAGATTTCCGTATCTCTTTTCAACAAGATTTATAAACTCATTCAGAACGGTTGTCGGAATGGTCGCGCCAAGTGTATTTGTGTTGGCGGGGGTTCCGTCTCTCTGAACAAGATTTTCGGGAATGGGGGTTCCGCGCTGAACGAACGCCATAAATGCGCGTCTGTACTCCATTGTACCGAATACGTCGGCGCTCCTCTGTGCGTCTGCGGTTGCGGTTGCGGCGCTTGAAACAACGGTTCCCGAAACGCCAATATTACCGTTTACCCTCTGTGCGTCTGCGGGCGCCTGCTGCCTCTGCTCCAGCTCTGCGGCCTGCTGTGCGGCTCTCTCTTCCTGCTCGATCTCGTCAAGCTCTGCCTGAACGTCAGCAATGTCGGCGTTGATCTCGTCAAGCTGCTCGGTCAGTCCGCGCACCTCTGCGGCGTCGGTGCTTGCCTTGCATCTCTCGTCAAGCTTCTGCTTCTTTGCAAGCAGTCTGTTCATTCTTGCCTGTAATCTCTGCTTTCTCATTGTGTTTTTAACCTCACTTTCAAAATTTTGACTTGAAAATAAACTTTGCTTTTGCCAGTTCCAGTTCTGCGGCGGTGTCCACCGTCGCCGCGTTCCGCTGCTTTGCGCTCTCCAGCGCCGCCCGCGCATTGTCCAACGCGCTTTTACTTCTCGCGTCTATTGTAGCCGCGTCATAAGCGGGGAATGTTACCGCGCTTATTTCCACGACGGAACCGATTTTTGTAATGTGGCGGGTCGGGTGGTCGCTTTCAAGATCTTCCCATTCCTCGCCGTCGATCGAAAACATAAAGCTCATTCCCGAAATATCGCCACGCTGAACCGCGCTATATAACGAACGGGCTTCGGCGTTGTTTTCGGTGTCCAGCTTCACCCAATCCAAGGACAAACCCTGTATATCGGGGGTCAGCTGCATTGTGCTGTTTCCGTTGTTGCGCCTGCTCCGTGCAAGCGGAATTTTTGAAACGTCGTGATTTACAAGAAATCGAACGTCCGTCAAATCCGCATTGTCCAGCGCTCCGACGTCAATAATTTCATCGAACCACACCAAATCAGTACGCGAATTATACACAATCGGGCGGCCTGTCAGAATTGCGCCGTCGTCGCGCTGTTCGGCTCTGACATTGAACGTATACGAACGGCGTTCAAGCTCGTTTTTCTTCTTTGCGTTTGTCATTTATAATTCACCTTCCTTTTGTTCGTCCACAATGTCAACATTTACGTTTGATTTCGCGCCCGCCTGATATTGTGCGGCGTTCTCAGCGTCCACCCAGTTCAACGACTGGTAGCGTTTACCCGCCAATTCAGGCATTGGCCGCAGTCCCAGGGCAACGCGCTTTTCATTCTCGAATAATGCACCTGTCGGCGACAAAATATTGATCATTTCAAGCGTTTGTGAAATCGTCATGAAAATTAATTCTTTGGGATATAATTCAATTCGATTTCCGAACGCCTTTTCACGACTTGTAAAAACTTTCTTTGTGAACGCCTGCGAAAATGCTTTGATTATCGGTTCAAGCGTTTTCTGATAAAATGCTTCGTACTGTTCTTTGGTATAATCACCCGTCAGAATTGCAAGGGGGACGCCGAAATTTCGCAAAATCTTTTCATCAATAAATTTCAGCGTGTCACCGTCTACGATCTGACTTTTTCGTTCAAGCGGCGTAAACTCTGCTTTCAGGTCAAGGGGCAAAAATCCGCTTTCGGAATTTTTCAATTTCCGTTCCAGCTCTTTCAACGCCGCTTCCGTTTCGCCGTCGTCAATCAGCGTGTTATATTTAACAATGCCGTTGACCGCATAACTTGCGTTCATTGCTTTTGCAACACCTTGTAATAACTGCTCATTCAGTTTCAGGGTTTTTAATAGTGCTTCATGGTCGGGCTGCCCCATTATGCCGCCGCCCATATACTGATTAACGCTATAGTTATATCTGATATGGATAACGTCATTATATGGAATTGTTGTGTCCGACCCGTCCCAAAAATAGAAATGCACAAACAGGCGGCCGCTCGCGTCCTCGATAAAATCAACCTGTGTTGGGTTTATCGGGTAAAGGGCTTTATAACTTCGCCGTTCCTCACCTGTTTTTTTGTCTTTCCACACGTCATAAACGGGAATAACAAACGCATTGTAATTCATCAATAACAAATATGTTATTTTTTCGATAAATTCCGACGTTGTCATTAAATCGTTTGGGTTGTCCAAAACGTCTTGAATGGTACTTTTCACCGGGGCGGGGTCGTTCTCTGTATAGCGTACATGGGACGGGTTCAATTTCTTCATTTCGTCCGCGATACATTTTAACGCCTGCTGCACGACGTCCGACGCATAAATGTTTGTACCAAATTGCGTATAGATCGGAACAAATCCGTCAAGGGTCGGCGCATATTTCCGACGGCTCGGCGCCCTGTGAAATAATTTATCAAATAGTCCCGTGTTGATCACCCCTTAATCATCTTTTGTAAATCGCTCCTATAACGGCGGTACATTTCATAAGCAATTATAAAAGTAACCGCGCCGTCAATTCGTTTGTTCGGCTGTCCTGCAATTTTGACCGCTTGACAATTTCCCAAATTGTCAACGTCAATTGCGGCATTTCCCAAACACCAAATATCAATAGGATTTTCGTTATAATTTACAAATCGCGCTTTCAAATCCGCTTCACATAGTTTCATAGCGTTTGACAACGTGATTTTGTTCTGAATTACGATTTCCGTTTCAATGCCGTATTCGTCCATTCGTTTTATAAAATCTTTGGAGAATTTCACATCATAACCGCATTTGTACACCCGTAAGCCATAATCTTTATACAGTCTGAAAAACCAATCCGCAACAAGTGTTAAATCAATGTCGTTACCCTCGCAAATGGTCAACAAGCCTGCTTTCGCCCACTCTTTGTATTTGGCGCCTGCGGCTTTGTCGTCCGCGTCGGTCAATTTACTTTCGGGGATCCAGTAATGTGAATGTATGTATTTCGTTCGGTCGTTCGGTCGCATTAACAAAACTTTCGCGCTGGTCATATCGGTTGTTTCTGATAAATCGACCGCGCCCAAACACAACGCGCCGCGGAATGTTTCCAAATCGTAAACCGCCGAATAATTGTAATCGTCGGTATTCAGCCAAGCTTCCGCGTTGTTCTGCTTGAAATTGAAATCTTTTGCAAGAACAAAAACGCGGTCGGCCTTGCTCTTTCGGGCTTGATCAATTTGTGTTCTTAAATAGTCCCACTTCTTGACGATCCCGATTGACGGGTTTGATTTTTGCCAGCTCTTTTCGTTCTGCCAAACCTCTTGTTCGCTGTCCTGCGTATATAACCACGGTAACGTCCTTTCAGCGGAAACGCCGTCGTCCTCACCGTTGATTATTTTTCTGCAATCTCTCAAAATATCGTCTAACGCGCCGTCATTGACAAAACCCTCGGTTGTAATGATTATCAATTTCGGATTGTCTTTCAGGCTTTGGCTTTGCTCAATCGCTTTCAAAATCGCGTTGTCTTTCATTTCGTGTACTTCGTCAACAACGGCAAAATCAATATTTCGACCTTCTTTGTTTCGTGTACGGTCAGACATCTTGAATATTTTGGAATTCGTCACCAAGATTTTTATAAATCGCTGATTTTTCTTTGTGTCAAGCTGCTCGGGATCTATCATCAGACGCATTGTGTCTATTGCGTCATACAAAATTGACGCCTGCACGTCGTCATTTGACGAACAAACCAAATCCGCGCCGTCGTTTCCGACAATGCTTTCCGTCAGCTCTAAGGCGCTGCACGTTTCTGATTTCGTGTTTTTTCTTGCTATCAGCAAAACGATTTTTTGGAAACGGTCAACGTGTCGTTCTGTGCCGTCATCGTCAATATACGTTCGGTCGGCCAGCTTGAACGAATAGGACGCTTCAATAAATGCCTTTTGCCATGGCATCAGCTTCATCGGCTTTCCGTAAAACGGCGACTTTGTCAGGCGAATACAATTTTCCATAAAATCAATTCTTGTTTCGGCGTCCCGCGTATCGTAAATGTAACGGGGGTCGTCCAAGTCAGAAATCAAATTGTCAAGCTCTGTCGTCAGCTCCACGCCTGCGATTATTTCGCCGCGCCGGATCGCTTCCCGATATTCAATTAAGTAGTTGCTCATTCTTTCGCCCTTAATCGGTTCAAGTATTCCCGTAACGGGGACGTTTCGGCGGTTTCGACTTTTCCCAAAACACCCAGCAGAATTTTAATGCAGTTGTTGTACTGTTGCAAAAATTCTTTGTACTGCTTTGCGGCCGCCGTCGGTTTCTGTCGTTCGGAGCGTTTGGGATCCACCATAATAAACGGTAATTTCCGCAGCTCGTCCAAGCGGATTTCAAGAAATACGATTTCCTCGATCAATTGGGCGGTTGCGGTTTTCGCCGCCCCGTCAAGGGGTTCACATAGTTTTTTCAATTCGTCCGCTCTGTCCATACCCGCACCCGATTTCAAAAACTCAAATCAAAAATCAAAAAATTTCAAATTTTCCGAAAAAAATTTCAAATTTTCCGAAAAAACTTTTCAAAAAATCTCAATTTTTGGCTTCGCGTGAATCTGTAGTCCCCCCGTGCAATCCCCCAAGGCGTTCAAAATCACTCTGACGGGGGGGCGTATCGGTCGAACCATTGTTCAACATATTGCGCCCATTCACTTGATTTTGCTTTCGCGCGGAACAAACAAATTTCTTTTTTCGTATCAATAAAAATCATTTTGTCCGCGCCCACACTGTCGGCCAAACGCTCCCGTTCACCCTGCAAAGGGTACCCGCCTATAATGTAGGCGTTGCGCCACTTCCCACGGCGTACCCGTATCATATCAATTAAACAGTCCCGCAGGCCGAAAACATTTGATTTTATTTCGTTCGGCTTTTCAAACGCGCCGCAGCTTTCAGCACGAACCGCGTTCCATAGCCTGTCCATATCAACAATCAAATCCCCGCTTTCAGCGACGGAATTTACCCACGTTGTTTTCCCTGCACACGGCGCACCATAAACAATGAAAACATTTTGTTTCAATCGTTCAACAAACCCGAACCGTTTGTGTATTTCGTTATGACATTTGAAATGTACAAGAATGACATTGTCGGGGTTCAACGAAATGTTCACGTCGTCCACATTGTCAACGGTCAGTTCTTCTTTGTGGTGTCCGATACAATCATATTGTTTTACAATCGGCTTTCCACAGTGTTCGCATAAAACAAAACCGTCTGACCCTGTCCGTTCAAGCCGCAGCTGTTGAACGAACCGTTCCCACCGTCGGGATTTATAAAACGTTTGCAGCTTATCCATTGTGAATTAAACGGAATATTCAATGTCAATCTGCGCCCATGTGAATGACGTTCCCGTGTCCATTGATCCCGATGAATAATTGTAAATGTAATTCACATTCATGTTTCCCGCGGCTGTGATATGCAGGCGGCCAACCCTCGCACCAACAAGCGGAATACTCTTGTACAACTGTGCAGGCGGTCTATATCCTTCGGGCAATGCTGCAAATACCGTTGTAATGTCGCCCGCGCTTGAATAGTCAAGGGCGACTGTTCCGCGGATCTCCACGCGGTCGCCGATCTTCCTATACTGCGGACGCGCTCCCGACGCCGCTATACTTGCCACGCCCGAAGCAAGCGGTAAATCAATCCATTCGGCCGTCAATACGTCTTCAACGGGC
>Ga0310691_10004153_pt1 | contig 16564 bp, 4 predicted proteins | sample 176DNAGHGlowgp2_FD_203887 | JGI IMG/M metagenome (GOLD analysis project Ga0310691, IMG submission 203887) | Sheep rumen microbial communities from Palmerston North, Manawatu-Wanganui, New Zealand - 1766 DNA GHGlow gp2 (v2) (version 2) | ecosystem: Host-associated > Mammals > Digestive system >...
CTCTAGTAAGTCAATCTCATTTTACTGCACATGTTGGATATGGTGTACGGTGATCAGTAATATCTCAATCATCTACTTCAACTTTATATATGGAATCTTCCATATGATATGTGAGGTCATATTGTATTTGAACTGTTCCTCATCTCATATCTGTGACATAATATGTGTATCCCAATATTTCTCAGTGAACTGTTCATGTTCATTGTATGAATTTGAGACCTTTTATTGTTCAAGTTGATTTATCTTTTTCAATTATCCATGGTCCACGAATACTATCAAAGAATGCTCATGCTTTTCAGCTTGGAGCTCCGTTAATAGTTACTGTAGCGCGTACAGTATCTCATTCTTCTAGATATCATCAGTTAATATCAACATATTTCTTATATACATTATCTAGACTTGTCATAGGGTAGAATCATTGTTCTTCAGCAGGTATTCAGTCTGGGAAATCTATACGATTTATAAATGGATTGATTACATATTTATTATATTCATCAATTCCAAGAACTGCTTGATCATCTTCAATTATTTGATCTATTCTATCAATTTCTCTGTTATCTGCTGCAGGAATTTGTGTAACTCTTGGTCTTTCTAAATCAGGAATTATGTTTCCTTTTTTCAAATAATCAACAAATGGTTCATCAATTGACACTCACATTTCTTCTAATGTATGATCTGCTACATTAGCTTCCATTTCTTCATTACTTGGATATCTTTGTCATGCTCGGCGAATAAGACTAGCGTCTCTTACTGGATCAGATGATAGTTGTAGTCCTAATTTTTTTACGAGTAATGTATCGTTTTTCTGTCTTTCATACCAATTATCATCACATTTTGTACTTGAAGTACTAACATATGTATGAGTATTTTTTCCTCATCCTCAGTAGAATACTTTAAGGTATCATTTTTTATCGAGGGTGGCAAAATCATATTTTCAATCATGATCAAAATCCATGAAAAATATTTGATCAACATTTTCAATATCTCAAGGAGTATCACTAATTTCTCCGTTGATTACGTCTGTATTTAAACAGATTAAATTTCAATCTACATCAAATACTCAATTATTATTATAGTAAGCTCTTAGTTGTTTTTTACCGTTTCTTATTATTATGTCTTCATATCAGTCTCAATCAACATCTCAAACATAAATATCATCTATTGGGTATCAGCTTGACATGAGAACTCATAGGGATTGGAATTTAGATCAAGCATATTGTTTTACGAGATTTATTGTTCCGTCTTTATATACAACAAGGAAATCTCTTAATCAATCTCTGTTATAGTCAATATCAATTGTTTTGAAAATTGTTTTTTTAGTATCTGTGTAAATTATTTTTCCGAGACTATTATTTGCTTCTTCTTCTCTTTTTCCTCATTTATCTATATTGTAGAGTAGAGGATCTCATATATTAATTAAGAATTCTGATCCAAATGGAACTGTAGATTCTCATACTGATTCTCAGTCAGAGAATAATGTTATGTTTTTAAATGGTCATCTGAATCATATGAATTTGTCAGTTTCATAACTATTTTCAATAGAGTCATAGCTTCAATTGAATTCATTATTTAGTGTATCATTTTTAGAGAAGATAGCTCTTATTTTTCTATTTGTTGTTCCGTAATAGAATAAATCATCTAATATGAAGTCTTTGTTATCTGTTCTATAATTGCTTATATTAGTGTAATCAATATTAGTAAATACTGCATAACCGACTGTTTGTCATTTATGAATTATTCTCCAAACAGGGTATCATTGCATAACTTCATTTGTTCGATAATATACTCATTCTTTTCTTATATTTAGGAATTCTGTTCAGTCCTTTGTGTAGAAAATTCCTTTATCATATTTTAAGTTTGGTGAAATATCGTATATAATAATGTTTTTGTCTTTTGTTTTTAATTCTTTATCTAGTCATATTCAGTCTTTGTCGGATACAACAGCTCTAATTCTAGAAATTGATTCTCACATTTTTAGACTACCTGCTCACTCTATGTTCATTTCAAGACGTGTTTTGTTTAAGGTAGCTTCGATAGGGAATGCATTTAGATTCTTAAATGATCAGTTTTCTCAGAGAATTATAGCTGCTTTTCTTACCTTTTTTGCATCAATTAATTGTGTAGTAATTGCAAGTGTTTTCTTTGATTTACTTATGATATTTTCTGCAAATTTATTATTTTCTGATAAATATCACCATTGGTTTCACCAGTCTGTACCAAATAGATTTAAGTACATTATATTTAATCATGAATTTACTGCATCTCATAAGAAGAATCTTTTAACTGTAACGGTTTTATCTGCTTGTATTCATTCTGATTCTGCTAATATTTTTGTTACTCATGCTTCATCACTTGAAGTTAGCCATATTGGATAATCTCATCTGTTAACAACAACAGTGTTTTCTCCATCTGCAACTGGTGAGATTTCTAATGGTCCTGCCTTCGTGAGTGTAAGAGTTTTAGGTGTAATCATTTTATTTCACCATGCATCAACGAGGGCAATGTGTCCTTCTATTTCTTCATTTCTTTCCATATAATCTTTGTCTGTTGTTATGACAACTTTACTTAGTGGTCCTGGTTTAATTTTTAGTTTTAGAATTTTTTCATCAAGTCATGGAATAACAATACTAATTTCGTCATCTCATGCTGAATATCAAGGAACAAGATAAACTCTTGTTCTACCGTCTTTAAAGTATAATGTAGAAATTCATTCGAGTTTTAATGATTTAATGTCTCATGTTGTTATTGTTTCTTTTAGATTAGCTACAGTTGTTAATCCTTTTTTAGATCCGATAAATGCATTAGTTGTGACTGGTAACACTTCACCTCAATTTCTTATTACGATATCTATTGGAATTACTTTTTCTTTGTTTAATGTCATGTTACCTCTACTGTCGATATCAAAATATTTATCATCAGTTAAATCATATTCTAGAGAAGTAACGCGTGCTCAATCTTTTTCGAAATACGGTTCTCATTGAACAATTTCTGCTGTATTTGTTGAGAGAGTTTCTCATTCAAGATTTGTAATTGATTTTTTCTTTATTGTGAATTTTACGATTCAGCCATCTGATTTTTCACTCTTAAATAATAAGTTTGTGTTTAGGTAATCATTGATTTCTTGTTCTTTTTTCTCTGAACTTCATATAACAAGATTTCATTTGTCTGTGTATACACTATATGTTTCAATGCTTCTTGCAATTTCATTCTTTGCCTTATCATAGGCAATTATTGGAAGATAAATGTATGCTCATGCAAGAATCTTTCATCCTGTTGGAACTTTTATTTCGAAACTATCGATTGGTCAAGGTACGGCTTGAACAGATATTGATTTTTTTCAACATTTACTTGTTGTACTAGTGCATAATTCTAGATTTATTCATACAGATCAGATTGTTGTATCTCTGAGACTAAATTCAACATCGAATCATGATTTAAATGGATTCTTTGTAATTGTTTTTTTTCAGTTACATGTGTCTGTTCATTCTACAACTAGACAATTTGCACCTGTTGAGCTAATTATAACTGAAAGATTTCAATAATCTTCAAAAGATAAGAAGTTTATACTTCATGTTCCATCTAAAACACTAATTCTTTTATTTTTAGATATTATTTGTGTATTGTTTAATACTTTTTTTGCTCATGGATCAGAATTATCTGGATGAGAGTCCGAATACATTCGAGAATAATTAATTGTATCTTCTTTTGGTTCTGCTTGGAATGTATCCCATCAATTCATATCTCATTCTTCTGAATCAGCATCTGAGTCAGTGAAAAGGGTATCAAAATCTCACATTGATCACTCAAAGGTAAATGAGATTTCAAAAGGTCTTTTTGCTAATTCTTTTAGCCAACATTGCATTCCTTTAAGCCAATCACTTCCTCAATGAGATAAATTAATTAATTCAAGAGCTGAATTAATGTCATATCAACATTCTTGTGTAATTCCAGCTTCTTCTTGTGAGTCAATTGGTCTTTCTTCGTATCCAATTTTACTTTGATTTCTTTCGAGTTCTTCATAAGTTGGAATTTCATCATCAGTATCTACTCTAGGAATTATCAAATCATCTCAGTTTGTATTAATATATCCTACTTCATATCATGTTTTATTATATGCAGGAATTACCAAGTCTTCGATAGTTCCTTTTTCATGATAGTATTTTTTCATATCTTGTGCAAGATAGTTTTTGATGATGTACGAAATTTTTTCATTAAGATCAAATGTATTTCTTGTATCTTGGATATCTTCTGTAATTTCATCATAAATACCTTTAACTTTGTTTGTAACACTTTGATAGTAGAGTAATTCTGCAAGAGTGTTTATCATTTCTTGTCATCCAATTGCTTCTAATAATTCTTCATACGTAAATTCTTCATATGGACGAATATTAGTTTTTAGTGTTGGTGTTGCTAAAGCATCTACAGTTAGAAGATTCCTATAATAAGGAGTCATTTCTTTAGCTTTTTCTTTCTCTTCTCATAGTATGTAGTTATATTCTTTTACTTTATTTTTCAAGTAATCTATAATGGCATCACGCATCTCATTTTCTCATAGTTCTCATTCAGTTTCCTTTAACATTAATATTCATCATGTTTCAAAGTATGATTCAACCTTGAAGATATCAGGGTAAATTAGTTTTATTTCATTTCATCATACTCATTGGAATGATAAGTATCTTGGAGAATCAATTGGCCTGTCATGAGTTAAGAAATTCATTCATGCAGAATTGATAGTTTCATCTCTAAAATCATCATCTTCATCGGTAACAGCAAGTCACATTACTGGTTGTCGTACAGGAAAATCAAAAACATGGCTGTCAATACGATCGACTCATACTATTTCATTTATCTTTATTATAGGTGGGTTCTCTTTTTGAATTTCAGGTAGTGATTTTATTCTTACAGGATCGTTATATACTACAATGTCTTGAGAAATTTCGTTTCCTGAATAATCATCACCATATAATGTATATGTTAAATATGGTTCTCAACTTAATATATATCAATCAAGATCGATTTTTCCTGAAGGTGCATTTATTAGTTTAGATTCTAGTACTTTACCATTTTGTTTTATTTTTAAATATTTTATGTCGAATCATTCTGTTTCTTCCCATTCTGTTTTGAGTGTGAAATAGTAACCTAGTATTTTTTTAACATCATTTCAAGCATCAATTATTTGTTCATCTTTAATAATATTGGTTACTTCAACATTAACTAACTCTGGTGGAATTAAGTCTCTTGGTTTTGTGAAGAAATAATCGAGATATAATTTTTTTGTTTTTTCTAAATCTGTTACACTTTCTTTTAATGCATTTTCAAAACTACCTTCTCATCCTCAGTCTTGAGAACCTTCTCATTTGTTTTCACATCATGGTGCAATGATTTCTCATTCATCTTTTCATAACATAGATCACATTATGTTATGGTTAGCATCACAGTTTGTATTTTCTCAGGTAACTTTACATCATCGTCAGAATGTTCCATTGTTTGTATTAAAATGGAATCCGATAATTTTTCATTTTTTACAAAGTTTCATACTTGTTTTTAACCAAGGATCTGCAGGGTTTTGGTATTGAGTTTTTCAAGCATAGACTTCATTACAGTAGAGTGATCATTTTTGTGCTGCATTTTTTACGGTATGACACCTATAATTACAATCATCTCATCATTCACATTCTTCTCAATCTTCTTCTTGTACTATTCAATCTCAGCATCGTGTTTGCCATGCAGTTGCTCTTGATTTAATTTCTCAGTTTCTTTCACAATCCCATTTAAATATTCATTTTGCCTCATTGTATTCAAAATTAATAACTTTTCATGGTTTACAAAGATGCATTTCTTCAATAATCCAAGGATATTTTACATCTGGAACATAAATATCTTGGTGTTTTGTTTGTCAAGAAAAGAGTGGATTGTATTCTGGTTTAATACGACATAGGTCATCACATTTTTTGTTTACGGTTTTTACATATTGTTTTCAGTCTTGTTCAAATACATTGTATCAATCAATTGATGTAATTTTTCCATTTGTACTTTCAGCTTGTGCATCAGGATTATTCTTTTTATATAGTGATAATGGAAGTATTTCTCATTCATTTGGATCACATTCTTCTCTTCTATCTTCTTGGAAAATACCGTCTCAACAGAAATCTTTTTTAGCATGACATCAATAAGCATATTCTCAATCTTTTTCACAATCCCATGTATATTCTCAAGTTTCTTCATTTAATTCAAGGTTAATATAGTTTCACCATTTACATAATTCTTTTCATTCTAGCCATGGTTCTCATTTTGTATCAACATATTTTTTCTTTCAATTATAGTCTTCATTACATATAGGTAAGAGTTTTCATTTTTCTGAACAATATTTGTCATCATTTGGATCACATTCTTCTCATTTATCTTTTTGAATTTGCAAATCTCATATCCATCCTTGGAATGCAACACACGATTTTGTTGTAATTCAATCAACCGTACATTCCCATTTGTAAAGTCATAAATTCCTATTAACATTTAACTCTAATATATATCATGTTTGACAAAGATCATCTTCTTTATCTAGCCATATATTATCAATGTGTTGATAGATTTTTTTAAGATGATATTTTTTGTTACATGAAGGTACTTCGTTTGGATCTTGTCCTGGTTTTCATATATATCTGTTTGAGTAATCTTTACAATTTCATTCACTTTCACATCGCCAATATTGGTAAGCTTTACAAACTTTACCTATGTTTTCTGTGTTTTCTGTTCATCTTTTACAGAACCAATTATATTCTCAAGTTTCTTTGTTATAACTAAATCTATCTACATTTCACGTATTACAAAGTTCCATCTCGGAATTTAACCAAAGGTTATCATCTGGTTGATAAACGATTTTTCAGTAGTATTCCATATTACAATCTACTTTTTTTGTACATTCTTCTGTACAGTTTGAATCGTTTTTATAGTCACATTCTTCTCATTCTTCTGATTGAACAATTCAATCTCAACACCATGTCATGTATGCTTTAACTTCTTCAGATATTTCTCAGTCCTTTATACATTTCCATTTGATTTCTCATGAATCATGATCAAATGCAACGTCTCAAACAAGTTCTCATGGCCATTCACATAATTCTCGTTTGCTGTCAATTCGGACTTTTCCGTTAGGTCTACCGAATCAAGTCCATGGCCTTTCTTGTTTTTCTACTTTGTTTTTATCATCTATACATTTTCATTGTGTTGTAGGATCTAGACGACAGATATAATCTTTGTCGACATATTTTGTTACTTCGGTATATCCTAGATTTCACATTGCTTTTAATCTACAGTTTGATTTACAGTTTGTGTCTAGTGATGGTTCGCATTCTTCTTTTTGATGTAATTGAATTTTTCAGTCTCAACACCATTCTTGGAATGATTTACATTGAGGAGCAACATTTATTCATTCGACATAATCTTTAACATCTTCGTATTTCTTTTTAATGTCTTCTCGGGCTTCCTTTGCTTCTTGGCTTCCTCAGCAAAATTCTTCTTCCTCTTCTTCCTCTTCTTCATTTTCATTTTCATCTTCATCTTCTTCGTTATCATCAGTGTTGTTATCTCCTGTTCATCAAATGCTACCGGTACCTCATACACATCCTGTTCATCAAATGCTACCAGTACCTCATATACTTCCTGTTCATCATATACATCCTGTTCAATTTTCATCATCATCTTCTTCATCATCTTCATCATCATCTTCATCATCTTCTTCTTCATCGTCACCGCCACAATCTCATCCAGATTCATTTAATTCGATGGCTTTATCAATAACTTCTTCAATTTCATCAAGTAGGTCAAATATATCTCTATATTTTTGGAAAATTACTTCACTTATATCTTTTAGTGATTCAAGATCTGCTTTTAAAACTGAGAATTGTGCTAATATTTTATTAAACCATTGTCATGGTAACCATATTTTTTCATCAGTTTTTACTTGTTTTCGGTGATATCATCTAATAAAGCTTTCTGCTTGTGCAGCATAGTTTTTTGTAATAATATCATTAAATTCTGACCATAGTGTATTCTTATCCTCCGTAAGTTCGGCTATTTCATCAAGTAGTTCTTCTGCAAGTAATCAACTTATTGCTTCAGGGTCTTGTAGTGTTACATTCTCTTCAAAAGTTTCTTTTAAGAGTGATAACTTATCGTATATTTCATCAAAGGCATTGGTTAATCAATTAATTTTTTCATCTTTTTCTGGTATTTCTAGACTTTCAAATATATTTTTATATTGGAGCCATGTTTCACTTCACTTTAGATAGTCTAGACCTGATTTTGCTTCATCTCAGGCATCTCAATTTAGCTCTGATGCTGTAGTAGATGAGTGCTTTATTACACTTGGAATGATTTTGTATCTATATGTTAATTTTTCATCATCTTTTCCTCTTAACCAGTCTTTTTTCTTTGTAAGTTGGAATGTGTCATTAGATATTTTTGTAAAATCTTTTCAAGCAAGTGGTACGTTAAAATATTTTATATCTTCATAATCAACCTCATGAACTTCGGCTAATCTATCTTCTCATTCTTTTGATGACACACGAGTTGGAGATATGTACTCTTCTGCTGCTTTGAAATTTCATCAACTTCGTTGTGCTTTATCGCTTGGTTGAAGAGCATCAGGATCTCAAGTATATCACCATGGTAAATATTTTATGTAATTAACATTTATTGATCATGCAATGTCAAATATTGGTTTTCGAGCAGATTTCCGATCGTATTTTCATTCAAACTCATATTCAGGTATTGTTATGCTTCCCATTTTTATGTTAGCTGAAGAAGCTCATCACCATAGTCTTCGTCAAAAAGCCTCAAAATCTTCACAGTCTCATTGCTTTTCTTCATCATTGGGGTCACAATCTCATACTCCTACATATTCTCTTTCTAGACATGGGAAAATTGGAATATTAAATCGACGTCTTTTACAAACAGTTTCAAATTCTTTATGAATTTTCTTCCTCATTCGGAGTCATAATTCATCTTGGATATTAAGTACGTTAAAGGCTCTGTTTGCTTCTATTTGATTTGAAAAAATGTCGTATGAGGCTCAAAGTCATTTTTTTGTTATATCTGTTTGATCTCTATATGATTTTGCTGGATTGTTTTCATCTTCTATGATATCTGAATATTTCACTCAATCGAGAGATTCTAAGTTTCTATATGTTCATCTATATATTGAAAAATCTGCTGGATCTTCAATTAATTCAGCGTTTTTACCAAAATAGAAGAAGTTGTAAGTATCCTTGTATTCAGGAATATAATATGTTTTTCAGAAATGTTTTGCCTCGTCTTTGTGTTGTAAATAATAAATAGGAACAACAGTTTTCATAGCATATTTTTCTTTTTCAACTTTTTCATCTACAAATTTTTCCAATGCTTCATTAACAGTTCTTAATATTCAGTTAGTATCTTTATTTCAGAGTAGCAATTGATCTTTTAAGCGTACTTTTTGATATAAAGTGTCTGTTTTCTTATATCTATCTGCGGCTTTGATATTGTCGGCCATAGTGTTTTGTATTACCTGGCTTAGTGTATCTTGATATTCTCTTAAGTAATTTCAAATTGTTTGTTCTATAAATTTTGTCGGAGTGAATTCTGATTTTTCAGCTGGTGCTGCTGAGTCATCAATGGTTGATATTGCACTTGTATCTGCTCATAGAGCTGCAAAATTTGCTTGTAGATCTCATAGTAGATTTGTTACATTTTGGTCTTGTTTACCTTGTAGTATTCATGCTAGTAGGGTAGTGTAGCGATGATACATAAGATCTTCAGCAAATATTAATCTATTTTGATATGGTTGATAATTGTCATCTAGAAAGTTTTTCTTTTCTGCTATGAAATCTTCGTACCAAATTTGTTTGTCAATAAATTCTTTTGGATCGGCATCATATTCTAATACTTTAGCAAAAAAATCTGCATATTCATCAGGTGTTTCAAAACTAATTAGTCAGTGCCAGATTTCGGCTTGTCCGTTTTCAGCATTTTGAATAAAGTATCATTCTTTTTCGTCCCAAATGTATTTTTGATCTAGAAAATCAACGTATGGATACACTGAAGGAAAGTAATAATTGTTGTAGCTGATAACTGGTAAAGGGATTTTTCACATAATTATTACTCATACTAGACGTGTACTTTTGTTTTCTATTCAGTCAAAGTACATATTTTCTAGTAGTTTAGCAATTTCAGGTGCCGTATATTCTTCTGTATCTAATGGTAATATAACTACTTTACTGTTAGGATATTTTGATGATACATAGCTTGTATAACTTGATATACTAACAGAATTATAGGTTTCTTCGTCAATAAGAACTGCAATTAGTGCGGTTGTATTATTACCGTTTGTGTTTACAGTTTCACTACTTGCTTCTGCTATATTTCGATCTATATATCCTAGGTATGATAGTAGATATGATAGGAAATATCAAAGTAAAATAATTGAAGTTAAAATTCTTTTTTTTATTTTCATTGATATACAGAAAAATAAAGGTATTCAATGTTGATTTTTATATTTTAATTGGACTAAAAATAAAGCAAAAAATGTCTTTGGAAAGCACTTTTTTTTGCTTTTTTTGATATTACAATATAATAGAGTTGACTCTTTAAAAAATACTTAAAAATTATTAGAAAATTTCTTCACTTTCTATGATTTTTATTTTAGTATTATATTCTTCTCATAACTTTTTTATGACAGTTTCTATCTTATATCTTGGGTCTTGTTGACTCTCATAATACCATTTTTGAGGTTCTATAAAAATTATTTCTTTTAGATTATTATAATCTTGAAATATTTCTGAGCTTGTAGAAACGATTAAACTCTCTTCTCAAGTTTTTATTTTCCATCGGTTTGAATCTTTTTTATTTTGTGTATCAAGAGAATACAAAAATATTCACTTAAATTTGGATTGTTCAACTATGTTATTATAACTTCGAATGTCCGGTACGATGACTAATTTTTGTTCTCCTTTTTTGCTTTCAATGCAATGTTTTCAAAGATGACATTCTCAAATTTTTTTTGAGATTTTTTGCGGTTTTTTTATTAATAATTTTTCTATTTCTGGGTTACAAAAGAGTTTAATTACATTCTTGTATGTTGTGTACCATTCATATACCATTCGATTTATAATGTTAATTGTTTCTTTTTTTAATAGTCATTCTTCAATTATTGAAAATTCTGTTGTTTTGTTATATATTGTATTATAGTTTTCGCTAAAACTAATTTCTTTTCATAAAACTAAGAATAAATTTTCTCAGTCTTTTATGATATCTCATTCATTATAATTAAAATCATCTTTATTATATATAAAGATTTTGTCATATCATGCATATTGATTGAATCAATAGAGGTAGTTTTTCACTGTGTAATCGTTTAATTTAAATGTTGACAGTTATTGTCTATATTTGATTTGACATACTTTGACAATATCTCATACTGTTGTTTCCTTTTTTATGAAAAAGATGCATTTTTTGCATCTTTTTATTTTAGAAGTGAGTTAATTAATTTTGGTTCAACTTCATCATTAATATATCTTGAAACTGGTCTCGCTCCAAAAGCTGGATCGTATATTTTGTCTATAATACTGTCTACTTCTTTTTTTGTAAACTTAGGTAGCTCTACATTTTTGTTTTGTTTCCATGCTTCAAGGAATACTTTCATCTGATTATTGAAAATCTCTTTTAAGTTATCTTTATTAAGAGGTTTGAATACGATTTTATGATCTATTCTATTTGATAATTCTGGAGTTATATGGTTTTTTAATTCTTCGAGAACTCTTGATTTAACATCTTCAAAATGTTTTTCATCCATTTCCTTCTTTGTTCAAGTGTCGAATCCAATTGTAGTTTTTTTCTTACTAAATTCTTCTGTACCTATATTGGATGTCATAATGATTATTGTATTTTTGAAGTCAATCCATCTTCATTTTGAGTCTTTTAATTGTCATTCATCTAATATTTGTAGTAGAATGTTAAGAACATCTGGAGCTGCTTTTTCTATTTCATCAAGTAATATAACTGAATATGGTTTTCTTTTTACTGCTTCTGTTAGTCATCCTCATTCATCGTATCAAACATATCATGCTGGTGATCATATTAATTTTGAAACAGAAAATTTTTCCATATATTCAGACATATCAAATCTAATCATAGCGGTTTCATCTCAGAAATAGTATTTAGCAATTAGTTTTGCTAAATATGTTTTTCATACTCATGATGGTCATAAAAATAGAAATGATCCAATAGGTTTGTCTTTTTTGATTACTGATAATCTGCTTCTTATGAGCGTTTTTACAATTATGTCTACTGCATCATTTTGTCAAATTATTTGTTGCTTTAATTCACGATCAAGTCTTTTTAATTTGCTGATTTCATCTTCATTAACGATATTTGTTGGTATTCATGTTTTGTCTGCAAGGACATTTCAAATATCTTCTTCTTTAATAACACTTCTGAGGTGTGTTGGAATATTTTTGTTTGATCTGATTTTTTGTAGTTCTTTTTTTAGATTATCTTCCTTTTCTTTTAGTTCGGCTGCAGCAAAATAATCTTGATTCTCAATTGCTTTCTCTATTTCTTTTTGTATTTTTTCAATCTTTTTTTCTTGTTCTTTATAATTCTCATCATTGTCTAGTTTTCTTTGCATTGTTGATTTTCTTGCACTAGCTTCGTCGATTATATCAAGTGCTTTATCTGGAAGTTGTTTGTTTAAAATATATCTTTTACTTAATGCAATTGCCTTATCAATAGCTTCTTCTGAAATAACTACGCCATGAAAATCTTCATAAGTAGCTTTTAATCACATTATGATTTTCTTAGTCATTTCAGTACTTGGCTCGTTTACAACAACTTCTTGAAATCTTCTTTTTAATGCAGCATCTTTTTCAATATATTTTTGATATTCATCAAATGTTGTTGCTCAGATTAGTTTTATCTTTCCTCTTGATAGAAGAGGTTTTAGCATTTGGGCTGCATCGTTTTGGTCTTGTCCTCAAGCTCAAATAATCGTGTGTAATTCATCAATAAATAGGATAATATTATTTGTTGGATCAGTAGCTTCTTCAAGAATTGATTTCATCCTTGATTCAAATTCACCTCTATATTTTGTTCCAGCTACAAGAGTTCACATATCTAGTAGGAATACTTTTTTGTTTGCTAATTTTTCAGGAACTTTTTTTTCGTTTATTCTTTGAACTAGTCATTCAACAATTGCTGTTTTTCAAACTCAAGCTTCTCATATTAATAGAGGATTATTTTTTGTTTTTCTTAGTAATGTATAAATGACTTGATCAATTTCTTTTTCTCTTCAAATGATTGGATCAAGATATCATTCTTTTGCTTCTTTTGTAAGATCTGTTCAGAAATATTCGATTGTTAGTTTTTTCTCTTCTTTTTTCTTTTGCTTTGTTCAGTTTTCATCTAGAGATATATTTTCGCTATCTGATTTTTCTACTATTTCACTTTCCATAGCATCAAGAATGTTGTCTATATCTTTGTTTTCTCAAAATTTGATTGTCATTTTTTGTATTTCACTATAATCTAAATTCAGTTCTTTAATAAGAGTATCTATTATTTCTAAAAAAGCAAAAAAACCTTGATCTGAGACTGCAGGAAGCTTTGACAATTCTAAAATAGTTGTTTTTATATTGTTGCAGTTTATATTATCTTTTTCTAAAATGTTCTTAATGTCTTCAGAAAGTGTTGGTATAGAGATGGATAATAAATCTAGAATATCCCATTTATTAATTTTTGTATTTTCAGTTCACGAAAATGAATTTTCAAATCTTTTATCAAATACCATTCTTTTAGTCTTTGTTTCAGTTTTTTTTAATTTTCACTCTCATGATTTGTATAAATGATCTATATAAGTTAGTATGTTTTTAGGTTCTTTTATTCAAAGTACTCAATAAAATGTATTCTTAAATTTTCATTCTCAAATATTCTGGATTATACTCAAAAACATATCATCTCAGTTAATTCATTGATGACCATTTAAAAAAGCAATTTTTTCTGCATCTCTTAGAATAACTCTGGCAATTAATGTACTATTTTTTAGATAAGGTCTCATATATTTTTCTTTGTTTTAAATTCCTTTTTTGTATTTCACAAGATATGATTTTTATTTATGAATTCAAGATTTTATTTTTGATTTTTCTTGCTTTTATCTTTAATTTTCTTATTCTCGTTGTTGCGATTTATCATTTCTTTTTTTATGAAAAAAACTCTTGTTGATACATATATTCAAACTTCTTCTGATGAAGCTAGATTGTGAGAACATCCAGCTTTTTTGGAGCATTTGTTATGAAAAATAAAAGAGCATATTTCTAAAAAATGAAAAATTTTGATTATTACTTTAACTAAGAAGTCTTCTGAGGAGGTTACTAGTTTTTTGGTTGCACAATGATTTAAGGCTTTTTATTTACATAGTGAAATAGCTGCAATTGATCGTTGGGAAATTATTAAAAAATTAAGAACTTGAGAAATTGATATTATTGTGGGAGTTAACCTTTTGAGGGAATGAATAGATTTACCAGAAGTTACTTTGATTTGAGTATTAGATGCTGATAAGGAATGATTTTTAAGATCGACAACTTCTTTGATTCAGATTATTTGACGTGCTGCAAGAAATCCTAATAGTGAAGTTATTCTTTATGCTGATTCGTTTACTGAATCTATGTTAAAATCTTTGTGGGAAACTTATCGTCGTCGTAGAATTCAAGAAAAATTTAATGAAGAAAATTGAATTACTCCAAGGTTAGCTCAGTCTAATGTGAAATCTTTGGAGACAGTAAAAAGTGATATAAGCTTAGAACAATCATTTTGAAAAATTGTTAAAGATAATAAAACGAAAAAACTTAAAAGAGCAACTAAAGCTGAAAAAGAGATTATCTTAAAAGATTTGAAAGTTCAGATGGATGAGGCAATTAGAAAATGGGAGTTCGAAAAGGCTGCGCTTATTCGTGACCAAATTAAAGAAATTTCTTGAGATTAGTTTTGAATTTTGAAATTGTTTTTATTCAGGCATTAATGTGGACTTATTTTCGAGATCCATATTTTCAATTTGTTTTGTTCCTATTCGCCAAAATATTATTGTTAAAACGAGTTTTATGATAAATTCTTCGTTTGAATTTATGTAGACATCGATTAGACTTATTATGTAATCAATTATTATTGTAATAAAATAACAGAGTATTCCTCATATGAAACAAAGTGTTAATGTTCTTCTTCTTGATTTTTCAATTGAATGATTCTCTTTTTTCTTCATTTTTTTATTTATAATAAATTTTATTATTCTTTATTTTATTCTTTCATTAAAAATAATCAAAAAATGTATTATTTTTTTATCATCAGTTTATTTCAACATTTCTTAACATTCTTTTATAAATTAGTTTTACTATAATTGCGAGAAGTATTAATCGTAGTATTTGTAAAGGTAGGTATGAGATTAAAAAGTTTAAATCTCATGTTGAAAAGAATTTTGCTGGTGAATAAACATAGTATTGAAATGGCAATAGACTAGAAATCTTTTGCATTCGAATAGGATAAATACCAATAGGAAAGAATACTCATCCAAATATGAAATAGAGTTTATTGATTGATAGTCTAATAAAAGTACTATCTTCTAATATGAAAGCAAAAAGAGATATTATTAGTGATACAAATGATAACATTCATATTCATATTAGCATACTGATTAGAAATAATATCATTTTTCATACTCAAAATCGAGGGAATCATCAAAGTACTATGTATGTGATTATTCAAGAAATAACTCAAACAAGTGCAATGTTGATTAGATTTTTAAAGAATGTTTGGGAAAAATAGTATCATATGAATGAAATCGGTTTATTTAGGTAAGTGACTATAGATCATCATTTTATTTCTCTGTTCATATCACGATTATTCCAGTTGGTCATTATTAGTTCTGCAACAAAAATATACCGTGCATACATTTCAATAGGGATTCATGCTATTGAATTTTCTCAAATACTTTTAACTCCATAAGTAACTAGAAGAGGTATTATTAAAACAAATATTAAAAGATGTATGTTATGTATTATTATCATATATGAATAATAGAATGTTTCTTTAAGGAAGTAGAATCCAATTTTTATGTATTTTATCATTTTGATGTTATATTAGATAAAATAACTTTTACATTTGATGAACAAGATTTCAGCTTGAATATCTTTTTAATCATTTTTGGAATACAAATATTCATAGGAATAAAGTAAGAAACGATAAGGTGATGAGGAGCATCCAAGGCGCGATTCAATTATTTTCAAGTAGTATTTTGTATGGAAGAATAAATCAAGGGTAGAGGAGTATACACATAAATATGTATACAATTTTATTGTGTTCATATATTTCAGGAGGATATTGAGAAAATGATGTGAACATGCTGTTGAATAAATCTGCTACTTTTGATCATTTTTGAATTCGAAAAGATAGGCTTCAAATCATTATATATATTCAAGTAACTGCTATTCACGATAAGATTAGTAACAATAATCATTTTATTATTACTATTCCTGCTGCTTCGTTTGAA
>Ga0310691_10004156_pt1 | contig 16558 bp, 8 predicted proteins | sample 176DNAGHGlowgp2_FD_203887 | JGI IMG/M metagenome (GOLD analysis project Ga0310691, IMG submission 203887) | Sheep rumen microbial communities from Palmerston North, Manawatu-Wanganui, New Zealand - 1766 DNA GHGlow gp2 (v2) (version 2) | ecosystem: Host-associated > Mammals > Digestive system >...
CGGGAGCTTGAGGTCGCCGTCGTACTGGAGCATGCCAGCGTAGCACACATGCGGGAAGCGCTTGCGGTCAAATTCATTGAAGGATTCTTCTTCGAAGGCGCGGGTGATTTCGATAGCGCGGTCGCCACGGAAGTTGAAGAACACCACGGAGTCGCCATCGTTGATGGTGCCGACCGGCTGGCCGTCCTTAGCGATCACGAACGGCGGGAGATCCTGGTCAATGGCCTTGGTTTCGCCACGGAGGGTTTCGATGGCCTGCGTAGCGTTGTCGAAGTAGCGGCCTTCGCCCAGCACGTGGGTCTTCCAGCCCAGTTCCACCATCTTCCAGTTGGCGTTGTAACGGTCCATGGTAATCTGCATACGGCCACCGCCGCTAGCAATGCAGACGTCGAATTCCGGGCTGCGGAGTTCGTCGAGGAACTTTTCGAACGGGCCCACATAATCGAGAGCGGAAGTTTCCGGAACGTCACGGCCGTCGAGCAAGATGTGCACGCGGACCTTCTTCAGGCCTTCCTTCTTGGCCTGGGCAACCATGGCCTTGAGGTGGCTGATGTTGGAGTGGACGTTGCCGTCGCTGAAGAGGCCGATGAAGTGGAGAACGGTATTCTTTTCGCGGGCGTTGCCGGCGATTTCCTTCCAGGCGTCGCGATCAAAGATGTCGCCGGAGACGATTGCGTCCTGCACGAGGGCTGCACCCTGGTTGTACACCTGGCCGGCACCGATGGCGTTGTGGCCCACTTCGGAGTTACCCATGTCTTCGTTGGTCGGCATACCCACGGCGCGGCCGTGAGCCTTCAGGAGCACGTTCGGGTACATCTTGAAGAGGTTGTCGAGAGTCGGAGTGCGGGCAGCCTTGATGGCGTTGCCTTCGACTTTATCGGTGATACCAAAACCATCCATCACGATGGTTACGACCGGGCCCTTGATGCCGGGAAAATTGGAAAGCTTCTTGAGCATAGTTTACTCCTGTTAAATTACGGGCGTAAAGATAGAAAAACCAGATGCGTCGGCCTGGATGCCAATGGAAAAACGAGGGGGTATAACAAAAAAGGTCCCCCATAAGGGGACCTCAAAAAATATCAGGGCTTATTTTTTCTTGTAGTAGTCGAGTGTCAGCTCACCTTCGTTGCCAGTGGGCTTTGACTTGGCCTTAACAGGGTAACTTCCAGAAGGTGTTACAACAATGTACCATGCGCCCAATTCAATCAACATCTTGTCGGTTTTGGTGGCGTCATGCTTCTGAATGTCTTCCATGCAAATCGATTCCTGGATGACGTCTGACAGGGCGCCCACTTCTTCGTAGATGCTAATGCCATCGGCGGCCTGCAGGTAGGTTTCACCCCCTTCAAGGACCATTGTCAACTGATGCGCATCGGCGGCACCGTCAATGCTCATATAATCGATAGCATCGCCGAGCATGTTAGACAGGGTGACAGTTGCATGTGCCAGTTCCGTACAAGTAGTGGGCCCGGCACTGGAAGAAGATGCAACGTCGGGCTTGCATTCCAATTCAAAATCGACTTGCTTAAGAGCGGTGTAATGCAGAGAAGAATCTTCTTCGACGCTCATATAGATCCACACATACAAAACGAACTTACCGCAGCCAATCTTATCCTGATTCAGGGGAATCTGCTTGTAGGACGAGGCTATAGGGATTCGGTCTGCGGGGAACTGTACATCACCAACGACATTCAGGCTGTCAACGAGATAGACCTTGCCGTCATCGCCATATTTTCCGACGGTGAACGAGAGGCTGTCAAACGTGAACCAGAAGTCTTCCGATTCGTCGTGCTCTTCAGGGATGAAATTCGGGTTCATTTCCAAAGAACCTGTCAGAGTGAGTTCGAAACCACCCTTGCCGTCAGGAAGAACCTTTCCGTTGATGGACGAAGCCGAGTTAAGCGGAGATTCCTTTGAGGCAGATGACAAAATAATTTCCTGTGCGGAAGATGTACCAGGTTCTTCTTCTGCGCTAGAACCGCTGTCACCGCCGCAAGCGATAAGGCTGATGGACCCCAGTGCGAAGACAGAACCCGCAAGGAGAGATGTTAAGAACTTAAAATTCATGATTTTTTCCTCATAAAAAGTTTTCTGCCTTTGAAAATAAACAAAAATGACCTGAAAAGCAATCGGGAAAGCGAATTTTTCAATAAAAAACGCCCTTTTTTGGGCGTTCCCCGCCCCAAAGTTCAGTGCAATTCTTCACGGGGGCGGGTCGGGCCATACTCGCCAGGGCGTTCCGCCCTGCCTCACCGAGCCCGTCCGTTGTCCGGTCTCGTCCCCTTACGGGGTCACTGTCCCTAACGCAGATTCCGGATAATGTCCCGCAGCCGCGCCGCTTCCTCGAAGTCGAGGCGCGCGGCGGCTTCCTTCATTTGCCGTTCCAGGTCTTCCAGCGAACTTGTCATCCCCGCGGAGGCGGGGATCTCCTTTCTTACATCGTGCCTCGAGCCTTTCTCTCGTCTCTTGTCTGTAGCTCGCTTGCGAGCGTTCTCTCGTCTAAACTTGGAGGGCTGCAGCGGTTCCATCGGACGAATGCCTAGACTTTCTTCATCCTCGTCATCAATTCCGAATTCCGAATTCTGAACTCCGAATTCCTCTTCCAGCGGGTCGTTGATTCTCAGGTCGTCTTCCAGCTTGCGGGTCACGGACTTCGGCGTAATGCCGTGTTCCTTGTTGAATTCTTCCTGCACGGCCCTGCGGCGGGCGGTTTCGGTGATGGCCTTTTCCAGGCTGTCGGTCATGTTGTCTGCAAAGAGCAAGACTGTGCCGTTCACGTTACGGCTCGCACGTCCCATGGTCTGGATAAGGCTACGATAATTGCGCAGGAATCCTTCCTTGTCGGCGTCGAGAATCGCGACCATGCTCACTTCGGGCAGGTCGAGGCCCTCGCGCAGCAGGTTGATGCCCACCAGCACGTCGAACTCTCCGGTGCGTAGCCCGCGAATCAGTTCGTGGCGTTCCAGGGTCTTGATGTCGCTGTGCAAGTAACGCGCGCGGATACCCGCTTCCACGAAGAAGTCGGTAAGGTCCTGCGCCATCTTTTTAGTAAGTGTGGTGACGAGCACGCGGTCGCCGTTCTTGACGACTTCCTCGATGCGGTATAGGAGCACGTCCATCTGCCCCTTGATGGGGAACATCTCGATTTTCGGGTCTAGAAGTCCGGTGGGTCTGTTAATTTGTTCGGTAACAATGCCGCCGGTCTTGGTAAGCTCGTAATCGCCGGGAGTTGCAGACACAAAAAGCACCTGCTTCGGGTACATGTACTCGAATTCGGCGAAGTTCATCGGGCGGTTGTCGAGCGCGCAGGGGAGGCGGAACCCGTACTGCACAAGCGTCGTCTTGCGGGATTTGTCGCCTTCGGCCATGCCGCCCACCTGCGGAATGCTCACGTGGGATTCGTCCACCATCAAAAGCCAGTCGTCGCCGAAGTAGTCGATGAGCGTGAACGGGCGCGTACCCGGCGCGCGGTTCTCGATAATGCGGGAATAGTTTTCGATGCCGCTGCACATGCCGGTCTCGCGAATCATTTCCATGTCGTAACGAGTGCGGCTGCTGAGTCGGGCCGATTCCAGCACCTTGCCTTCCTTGTCCAGTTCCGCGAGGCGCTCGGTCAGTTCCACTTGCATGCGCTGCAAGATTCCCGCGCGGCCTTCTTCTTTCGTCACGAAGTGCTTCGCCGGAGCGATGGTCATCTCGTCCATTTCCTGCGTGACTTCGCCGGTAATGATGTTGAAGCGAACGAGCCTGTCCACCTCGTCGCCGAACAGTTCGATGCGCAGGCCTTCTTCGTCGTAGCTCGGGTGGATTTCAATCACGTCGCCGTGCACGCGGAAACTGCCGCGCTCCAGACTGAAATCGTTTCTTGTGTATTGAATTCGCACCAGGTCATGCAGAATCTTGTCTCGGTCGTAAACGTCTCCCTTCTTGATTCGCACCATCAGGTCGAAGTATTCGCTGGGGCTACCCAAGCCGTAGATGCAGCTCACGGAAGCCACGATAATCACGTCGCGGCGGGTGAGCAAGTTCGCGGTGGCACGCAGGCGGAGCTTGTCAATTTCGTCGTTGATGCTGGCATCCTTCTCAATGAAGGTGTCCGTGTGCGGGATGTACGCTTCGGGCTGGAAGTAGTCGTAATAGCTCACGAAGTATTCCACCGCATTGTGGGGGAAGAACGCCTTGAATTCCTGGTAGAGCTGCGCCGCCAGCGTCTTGTTGTGGGTGAGAACCAGCGTCGGCTTGCCTACGTTCTTGATGACGTTCGCCATGGTGAACGTCTTGCCCGAACCCGTGACGCCAAGCAGCGTCTGGAACTGTTCGCCGTTCTTGAATCCGGTCGTCAATTCTTCAATCGCTTTCGGCTGGTCGCCCGCTGCACCGTAAGGGCTCACCAGTTCAAAGTTCGCACGCGTCGGTGACTGGAACTGTTTGAGGTGCCCCGGCAAGCTCTGTTCGGGCGGTAGCGGTTTCGCTATCGGTTTCGCATACGGGTCGGGTGTAATTGTCTTGCGTGCGCGGGCCATGGGATTAGGATCTAGGGGTTAGGATTTAGGGGCTAGTTTCTGGCTTGTATTCACTAGATCCTAGCTCCTACCCCCTATCTCCTAAAAATAGTAAATTTCCACTATGGATCACGAGTACAGCATTTCGGGTAGGCTTTGGGTCGATAACGCAGATTCGGTTTTGCCGGGTTTGGATTGCCGGGAATACGCCATAGGCGACATTGTGTTCCTGCTTTCGACAACCACAGCCAAAGAAATCCAAATAATTCTCAAGGATAAATCCAAAGCAGTGTCTATTTCTGACAATAAAATTTCCGTATGTTGCGCTGAACTGTCCCGTAGGTTAGCGTGCCGTGTCCGTATGGAAAAACTTCACGAAGAATACGGCAATGCCAACGTGTTCAACAGCGGGTCGGACTACGAGGTAGTCAGCACCGACAGGTTGGTCTGTGAATACGAGAATGGCAGGGAGATTGCTTTTAGTAAGCAATCAGTGTGAGTGAAACCCTCACTCTCCTCTGTTCTTCGCAGCCACGTCCTTGAACTTGTTGTGGTCGGTGAGCGTGCTGCTGAAAAAGTGGGTGCCCGAACCGTCGTCTTTTGCAACAAAGTAAAGAGCCTTGGTGTCGGCTGGGAAAAGGGCCGCCTCTATGGCCTTGCGCCCCGGGTTCGAGATGGGGCCTGGCATCAGGCCCTTGAACTTGCGGGTGTTGTAGGGACTGTCGCTGTTGAGCTGGCTCTTGTAGATGGGCCCGGTCAAGTTCCTGAAGATGAACCGAACCGTGGGGTCGGCCCCCAGCGGCATGCCGATTTCAAGCCTGTTGTGGAAAACGCCTGCAATCAAGAACCGTTCGTCGGGCTTGCCGGTTTCTTCTTCTACTACGCTTGCAAGGGTCAGCACCTTGTGCCAGTTGCCGAGAGTCGCCCACTTGGAGCCAGGCTTGTTTTTCATCTCGTCCCGCACCTTCAGGTTCGCCGCCACCATCTGCCTGATGATGGTCTCTTCGTCGGCATCAATGGCGAAGGGGTAGGTGTCGGGCAGCAGATAGCCTTCCAGCGAGCTTGCATCTACGCCCAGGGACTGGGCGAACTTCGGGTCCTGGACCAACTTGTTCCAGCGGTCCTCGTTCAGGTCGGGGAACGCCTTTTTCAGGTAGGCGGGAATCTCCCAGCTTGCCCGACCTTCGGGGATGGTCACCTTGCGTACGGCGTTCTTGCCGCTTGCAAGCAGGGCGAAAATCTGTTCCAGGGTCTGCCGTGGCGGAATCTCGTACCAGCCCGCCTTGAGGGAGGGTTTGTCCATTTTGTTCCGGACCTTGAATGCCAGTCCGTCCTTCCACACGCCTTTTTCGTCCAGTATTTGGCCGACTTTGGCAGCAGAACTTCCCTTGGGGATTTCCAGGAGTACTGTTTCGGAGTTGTTTGAGACGGCGTTCAGTCTTTTTTTACCTTGAATCCCGGCAAAAACGGCCAAAACAACCAGAAAAATCAACAAAATGCAAAAAAAACGCTTCATATTGTAAAAATTTAAAAGAATATCTCACAAATTGCCAAAATAAAAGGTATATTCCTATTGCATTAACGAATATTTTTATCCCGTTTCGAGGAATAACATGAAAAAGGTTTTGTTTGTTGCTCTTTCTCTGATGGTTGCCGCTGCTTTCGCAGCACCCAACAAAGTCAAGTCCAAGCTGGGCGATATTGACCTGACCAAGGAGAAGGGTGGTGGCTCTGTGGTTTGCACCGCGGGCTTTAACGATGAACTTACCATCGTCAAGGACGGCGATACCGAGGTTCTGGTCAAGGGCAACTGCGGTCAGGGCTGGGTGGCCAAGTCCAAGGTGGAATACGTGGCCCAGGCCGCTGGCGACAAGTCCATGAAACTCGAAGGCGTGGACGTGGTCGGCTGGCTCGACAACCCCAGCGCCGTGTTCGTGTTGGAAAACGACGACATCGACTTCGACGGCGTGAACATCGACCGTGACTTCAAGGAATACTTGCAGCACACCATGGACCGCGAACAGATGGAAATGCACAACAACGAAAACTAACTCGTTGTCTGACATTGAGATACAGCTTAAAAGCCCCTCCGAGAGGGGCTTTTTGTTTTGTATAAGGCGTGAAGTAAATGATAATTTACTAAACAAAAATGACATAAAATCGTATATTTCGTACAAATAACCTAAGAGAGAAAAAATTATGAAAAAATCCTTATTGATTCTTCCCGTCGCGCTGTGCGCAATGATCGCCCAGGCTCAGGAAACCTCTTCCGCTTCCACGGAAACCTCTTCTGCCTCCACTGAAACCTCTTCTGCCTCCACTGAAACCTCTTCCGCTTCTGTAGAAAGCTCCGCATCCGTGGTCGCTGCAGCAAACATCGATGACTTCGAAGAAGGTGCTGGCAAGCCTGCCAAGACGGGTACCAACGATTACTGGTATGCCTATGCCGACGGAACAGGTTCCTCCATTGGCAATGCTGCCGATGGTAATGGGGGTAAGGTGGTGAATTTTGACGCCGCCGCTTGCGGTTCTTCTAGCCGTTGCGCCGGTATCACGAATGCTGTGGTTGGCACAGATGGTTCTGTCGCCCTGGGCGTGGACTTTGCCGGTGGCTTGCCCGGTTGTACAGCCATTTCTTACAGGTACAAGGGCGCAGCACATAATCTTAAGGCTGCCCTGAAGGGTGATCAGGTAAAAGTTGGTGATAAAACTGAGAGTGTGTTAACTGGGTGGAATCAACACTATGCCTCTGTTAATGCAGCTTCTGATTGGACTCAGGTTACCATTTCTAAGGGCGATATTAAACAGGAGAAAGATTGGGGTACCGCTGTTGAGTTGGTCATGGCTAATGTAAGTGCTCTCAAGTGGGAAATTAAAAAGGTTGATGGCGCCAACTACCTCTACATCGACGACGTGAACTGCGTCGGTTACGACCCCAGTGCCGCGAATTCCTCTTCTTCTGTCACCGGCACGGCCGTTGTCATCGACGACTTCGATGATGCCAATACCACTGCTGAAACTCTCGGCGCAACGGCTTACTGGTACCTCTACACAGCTGGTGGAACTTATTCCAACACGAAGGATCCTACGACTGGTGCGATTGACATGATTGTCACTGAAGGTACTAACTCCTATGCGGCCATGAAGAATATTTCTGGTATTACTCCGGGTAGCGACAAGGATAAGATCTATACCTCCGTGGGTATGGAAGTGGCCTTTACCTCGGGTAAGCTCTCTGGTTGTACTGCAATCCAGTACGATTACAAGGGCTCTGGCCATCGTATGCGTGCCACGGTGGACGGCGTGAAGGAAAAAGAGGGTTGGGAGCATGTGGCTACGGACCAGTCTGCCTCTACGGATTGGAAAACGGTGACTGTTTCTACCATGGCTCAGCCTGAATGGGTGTCTACTGTTACTGGCGCTACCATAGTCGCTTTCTCCTGGGCTAAGGTATCCAGGCTGACTTGGGTGGTGGATGAAAAGTTCTCTGCTGCTAATCTGGGTACCGAACTGGATATCGACAATGTGAAGTGCGTGGGTACCTTGAGCACGACTACTCCCACTTCTTCGAATTCTAACTCTATCGCAATGACCTCAGCTGCTCCGGCTGGCCTTAACGTCACCCTCATGGGCAACACCCTCCAGGTCACTGTCGCCAAGGCCGGTGTTGTGAAGGTCCAGGTGTTCGACATGATGGGCCACGCCATCGAAAGCCACAGCGAGAGCATGGCCGCCGGTAGCTTTGCTCACACCTTCGGCGCTCTCTCCAGGGGATTCTATGTGGTCCGCGTGCAGCAGGGCTCCCTGGTCAAGACCGTGCGTATGCAGGTCCGCTGAGTGTAAATTTTTCTTAATGTTGAGGTCCCGCCTATGGCGGGGCCTTTTTTGTGAGGATTGTCAAATTGTTTACCGCGGTAACAATTGTTTCCAAAAAAATAATTGAAATAAAAAGGAAAATAAGTTATCTTCACAAAAGAGGAATGTTGTACTTATAATCCCAGGTCATTTATGAAAAAACTACTTATGGTGCTTATGGCACTCTTCATCTCTACGGTATTCGCCGCAAATCGTGTTGGCCCGGTAAGTCAGTACGGCCAGCTGCAGGCAGGGAAAAATTCTGCCAATAAAGGCCGGATTTATGGGTCTTGCAAGGGCATTTCCAACGGAAATGAGGTCGTGATACAGGGTATGAGCCTTTTCTGGAGCATTGCCGGTGTCAACAATGGACTCTATGAAGGTGCCCCTTATTGGACCGCCGCCTATGTGAACCAGCTTGTATCAAGACATAACATTCAGCTGATTCGTGCTCCCATGGGTGTGGATGAGGAGTGGAGTGGTGCTCCGCACTACTTTTCAAGTACGGAAAATCAGCAAACGCAACAACAGATGATGGATGCTGTTGTTCAAGCGGCCATAGACAACGACATCTATGTGATTATCGATTATCACAGCCACAGGGCCAATGAAAATGTTGCCCACGCCAAGGAGTTTTTCCGTCGTATGGCGACGAAATGGGGCAGTTATGATAACGTGATCTTTGAGATATTCAATGAGCCTAAACAGCAATCGTGGTCGGATATCAAGACCTATGCAGATACTGTTATTAAAGTCATTCGTGACGCCGGTTCCGACAATCTTGTTGTTGTCGGAAATCCCAGTTGGTCTTCTAGGCCAGATGAAGCTATAGGGAACACCAACAAGATAAACGACAACAATGTCGCCTACACCTTCCATTTTTATGCGGGAGTTGATCTTGATGGTACCAAGCATGAAACGAACAGTGAAGGAAGTCATGCTGTTTTAGCGATGAATGCCGGGCTTTCTGTATTTGTGACGGAATGGGGTGCATCGGGTCCGTCCGGTGGTGGAACTTTTTATAGCGACCGTACTCAAAATTGGTATGACTGGATGAAAACGAACCAACTGTCTGGTGCAAATTGGGCCGTTTCCAGTAAAACCGAGGCTGCCTCTTATTTTGTCGGCAACGCTACCGCTACGGGTACATGGAAGCATACGGATGGTGGTGTGTGGGTGAATTCCAATATTTTTGCGAATTTGCCTTCTAACTATACAAGGTGTTCGTCAACTCCGGCTTCTAGCGGTTCCGGCCCCTCTTCCTCGGCTTCTTCTACGGTTACGCTTATAGATGATTTCCAAGATGGTAATGTTACTGCAGAAACCCTTGAAGATGGCGGCTGGTTCTTGTATGAAGCGGACGGCTCAATTTCAAATACAAAAAAAGCGAACGGTGACTGGGACATGATTCGTTCTAGCGGTAGCAGTAAGTACGCCTCGATGGAGGGTATTTCCCTTGTTCCGACGACTGATAAGCCGTATCCTTCCGTGGGTATGGGGCTTGCTCTTATTGAAGGCGCATTTACAAACTGCTCGGCAATACAGTACGATTACAAGGGCTCTGGGCATTTCTTCCGCGCCGATATAAGCACAGTGACTCCAGAAAAAGGATACGAACACCAGACGGTAGAACAGGAAAGTTCCACATCCTGGAAAACGGTGACTGTTACTGCTGATGATTTGGATCAGCCTTTGTGGGTTTACCAAACCCCGAAGCTTTCTGGAGAAATAAAGCCTTTTTACTGGGCCCAGGTGTATCAGTTGGCCTGGTTTGTCAGTATGGATGTTGAAAGTCGTGGAACAAGCTTCCAAATCGACAACGTAAAGTGCGTGGGAACCCTCCCCGAGGTCATTGTCACCAGCTCCAGCAGTGTGGCGTCTTCTGCCGGGTCTTCCTCCTCGTCCATTCGTTCCTCTTCATCCATTCGTTCTTCCTCGTCCATTCGTTCTTCCTCGTCCATTCGTTCTTCCTCATCTAATCGTTCCTCTTCATCTATCACCTCTTCCACCGCTGTTGCGACTTCATTTATCGACGATTTTGAAGATGGCGACAACATGGCCTTTACCGGTTTGAATGATTACTGGTATGCCTTTACGGATAAAGGCGACAAGGGCGCCTCTACCATAGACAACTCCAAAAATGACGAGGGGGACTATGTGGTGGTGTTTGGCTCTGCCGCTGCCGATGGCTCGGAATACGGCGCCGGACTTAAGAACATCGTCTTGGGAAAGGGGGATAATGAATACGACCCCTACGTGACCCTCGGCTTGAATTTGGAAGATGGCCTTCGCGGTTGTACCCAGATTAGTTACAAGTACAAGGGAGCAGGCCATAACCTGAAGGCCGTAACCCGTGGTGACGAAGAAGGAGAATTGTCCGGTTACAATTACCACAAGAAGGCCTTTGAGGGTTCCTCGGTTTGGACGGTGGCTAGCGTGTCCGTTCCTAGCGGGCTGGAGCAGGAGGAAAACTGGGGGACTGCACTGGATGGTTTGAATATGGCTGATGTGGTCAAGCTCCAGTGGGAAGTGAAGAAGGAGGCAACGCACAAAAACCTCTTCATTGACGATTTGAAATGCGAAGGCATGAGCATTGTCCCTGTGGTCCGCCCCGATGAAGACGACCCCGATGTGGACAACAGTTCCTCGTCCAGGTCCAGGAGGAGTTCGTCTTCCCGTTCTTCCGATGACAATGACGATGAGGATGATGACGATACCGACGGAATCGCGGGTGGGGTGGTTGCCCATTCCGGCCTTTCCGCCACCATCCACGGCAACACCTTGCTGGTGTCTGTCGCTAAGGCCGGCCTCGTGAAGGTCCAGTTGTTTGACATGATGGGCCACACCATCGAAAGCCACAGCGAGAGCATGGCCGCCGGCAGCTTCGCCCACACCTTCGGCAGCATGGGCAAGGGTGTCTATATCGTGCGTGTGCAGCAGGGTTCCACGGTCAAGACCTTGCGTATGCAGGTTCGGTAAGTAAAACTTTGTAAACAAGTTCCGCGTTATTTGTGGAACAATGCAAGAGGCGGGGTGAACCTGCCTTTTTTGTTCAAAAAAAAGGACTTTTGAATAGTGTCCGTTTTTCGTTTACGGGAGTAACAAATTGTTACCAGAATTTGACTTGAATGGCCTTTCTCTTGATATTATTTTTTAAGCAAAATATCACAAATCTAGAGATGGGTATTGTATGAAAAGGACCCTTTTCCTTCTCCTGGCCTTGTGCCTTGTTTCCCTTTCCTTCGGGCGTGTGGGCCCCGTAAGCCAATATGGCCAGTTACAAGCTGGCAAGAACTCCGCGGGTCAGGGCCGCATTTATGGCAGTTGCCAGGGCGTCAAAAGTGGTAGCGAAGTCCAGGTGCAGGGTATGAGCCTGTTCTGGAGTATTGCTGGCGATGTGGGAGACTTCTGGAATTCTAGCACGGTTACCGGACTTGTTCAGAGGCAGAACATCCAGCTTATTCGTGCTGCCATGGGTGTAGATGAGGACTGGGGTAGTGGAAACTATTTTACCAACCAGAGTAGGTATCAGGGCATGATGGATGCCGTGGTGCAGGCGGCCATCGATAATGATATCTACGTGATTATCGACTACCATAGCCACAAGGCCAGCGCCGATGTGAACAGCGCAAAGTCGTTCTTTAGCAGAATGGCCCAGAAATGGGGTGGTTATGATAACGTGATTTTCGAAGTGTTCAATGAACCAATCAGTCAGAGTTGGAACGAAATCAAGACCTACGCGAACGCCGTGGTCGCCACAATCCGCCAATATTCCGACAACTTGGTCTTGGTCGGCAACCCCAGCTGGGACCAGTTCCCGAACTATGCCATCAACAATGAAGTGATGGATAGTAAGAACAACATTGCCTACACGTTCCACTTTTATGCCGGCACCCATTCCACGGGTAACGAAGGTTCACATGCCATTTCTGCGATGAATAGCGGACTTTCGGTGTTTGTATCGGAATGGGGTACGGTCAATGCCGATGGTGATGGCGGCGTGAGCGGTAATTCTTCTACTTGGCTCAATTGGATGAACCAGTACAAACTTTCGGGTGCGAACTGGGCGGTATCCACCAAGGGCGAAGGAGCCTCTTACTTTAATGGTAGTGCCTGGAACTATTCCGAAAGCGGAAAGTGGGTGAATTCGAACATCTTTTCGAAGCTCCCCACATCTTATACGGCGTGTTCTGCTGGTCCTCAGCCTGCCTCAAGCAGCTCGGTGAAACCTAATTCCAGTGCCGCACAGTCTAGCTCCAGTGCCACAACGACCAAGAAGTACGCCCTTGTGGATGATCTGGAAGACAAGGACGATATTTCTCTTTGGGGCGGTAAATGGGATGTCTATAACGATAACTCTAATCAAGCCCAGTCCACGTCAACCCTTAGTTTTGTCAATGGAAATGCTTCGACAGGGGCTGCTCAAATGGATTACACCTTGAATAAGGGTGGCTATGAATTCAGTCCGTTTGTGGGAATTGTGGTTGATGTGAATGCGGATGGCGAAACCACGGAAAACCTGTCGAAGTGCACCTCGCTTCAGTACGATTACAAGGGTGCGGCCCATTCGTTCCGCGTGGAGAATCCGTCTGAGGCTACGGGCTATAACTATTATCAGATAGCCGTTGCCGCAAGCAACAGTTGGACAACCAAACGGATCTCCTGGTCCTCCCTGAAACAGCTAACCGGTTGGGGAACTCCTGTGGATCTTGATTATGCAAAACAAAATGTGCGGGCTTTCAGCTGGCAAATCGAAGGTTCCACTGGCGATAGGGGTACGCTCCAGATTGACAATGTCAAGTGCGTGGGTCTCCCAGAAGCACCGGTTTCCAGTTCTTCTGCAAAATCCAGCAGTTCTTCGGCAGCATCCAGCAGCTCCGTGATTTTGTCTAGCAGTTCTTCTGTGGTATCCAGCAGTTCCGTGGCACCTCCCAGCAGTTCTTCCAATGCTGTCTATAGTGTTGTTGGCGATTTGGTACAAACGGTGGCACGCAATACGTCCATCGACACGGTTAAGGTCACCGGAGTGACTTCGTTTACAAGGAGTAGCTGGAACGCTTATTTCCTTGATTTTAAGGTGAATAACGGAACGCTCATCATTTCGGGTTTTGTTCCGGACTATTTCAACGGGAATAGTGCGGTTGAAAAATTTACAGTAAATGAAGAATCGCTTCAGTTTGAGCTCACTATAACGGCAGCATCGAGCAGTTCTAGTGTTTCCAGTTCCTCTAGTATACCCACCTATACGGTGATTTGGAAGAACGCCGACGGCGTAACGCTAGAAACCGACGAGGGCGTTTTGAAAGGGGCTGTTCCTACGTTTGATGGTGCAACGCCTACACTTACCCCTGATGCCCAATATACCTATACTTTTGCTTCCTGGGATCCAGAGGTCATGGCTGCAAACGCCGATGCTACATACATGGCTGTTTACTCCAAGGTACTGAACAAATATACGGTTACCTGGAAGAACGGCAATACCACCCTTGAAACAGACAAGAATGTGGTATATGGAACAGTACCCGAATATAATGGTGCAACGCCCACGAAACAGGAAACTGCACAGTTCAGCTATACCTTCTCGGGCTGGACTCCAGAAGTTGCCGCCGTAACAGGCGCCGTCACGTACAGCGCTGTGTTCGATAGTACAGTCCGTAACTATGTGGTAACGTTCAAGAACGACAATGGCATGGTGTTGCAGGCAGTCAATGTCAAGTATGGCGAGACCCCAAAATACACAGGTTACACTCCAGAAAAGCCTGCTGACGAGGAATATACGTATGAGTTCGATGGGTGGAGTCCCGAAATTGTTGCGGTGACGGGTGCCGCCACTTATACGGCACAGTTTAAGGGTACGCTTATTCCTGTCCAGTCCAGTTCCAGCGAGGTTGCATCTAGTTCTAGCGAGGAAGAGTCCAGTTCGTCGCAGGAACAATCGAGTTCATCCCAGGAATTGTCTAGCTCTTCCGAGGTACAGTTGAGTTCTTCGGCCACGGTGGCGGACCTGGATTGGCTTTCTAATACATTTTTGTCAAGCGCTTCTGAAACCGGCGTAACTGTTGGACAGTCTCATCCTGATTATGCTTCTCCTCGTGTCGTAAAGAAAGTTGTGGGCGATGTAGAATCCGGTGTAGATTATGTATTCTCCTTTGATGTGTTCTTGACCCCCTACGGTGACGACATGGACATGCAGGTGGTTCTTGGAAGTTACTGCGATGAATCTACTGTGCTTGAAAAAGGAAAAGAGCAGACAATTAGCTGCACTTTCAAGGCATCTGCAGATGAATCCGTTATGCTGACGCTTACCATGCCTGGCAACCGCTGGGAACCTGTAACGATTTCAAATGTGTCACTTAAGGCTAATGAGGGGCCGACGACCCATACGGTGTTCTGGAAGAATGATGATGGAACGGTTCTGGAAACTGATGAGGATGTGGCCGAGGGGGATGTCCCTGAGTATAACGGGGCGACTCCGGCAAAAACGGCGACTGCACAGTTCAGCTATACTTTTGCTGGCTGGGAAGAAAGCGTTGCTGCTTCTGGTGATGTTACCTACACGGCAACCTTTGATGCTATTTTGAGGATATATACGGTTTCTTGGGTGAACGAAAACGGAAACGAAATTTCAAGCGCACAGGTTGAATACGGAACAATGCCGGCATTTGATGGCGAACAACCCTCAAAATTTGCCGATGCGCAGTATTCCTATACCTTTGCCGGCTGGACTCCCGATGTTGTAGCAGTAGGTGGCGATGTCGTTTACACGGCAAAGTTCAATAAGACATTGCGCAGCTACACGGTCACTTGGAAAAATGAGAACGGGAATGTGCTTGAGACAGATGCGTCCGTTGATTACGGAGCAATGCCTATGTTTGATGGGGCGACACCTACCAAGTCCGCCGACGATCAATACATATATACGTTTGCAGATTGGGACCCTCATGTTTCTGCTGTGAAGGGCAATGTGACCTATACGGCCATCTTCAGCGCAGAGGCCATTCCTGTCGTGAGCAGCAGCTCTGAACAGGTTGTAGAAAGTTCAAGTTCCGAGCAGGTTGAAGAATCCAGCTCTAGTGAAGAAGTGGTGGAATCTAGTTCTAGCGAGAATGTAGAACAGTCCAGCAGTAGTGAAGAGCCTGATTCAAGTGCGTCCAACGGCCTCGTCATCAGTGGAAACCTGCAACAGACGGTTGTGAAGGGCGGTTCGTTCGAGACGGTTACGATTAGCGGTGTGGAATCGTTCAACCGAGATTCATATTATATCTATTGGATTACATTCACCTTTAAAAACAACGAATTGGTTGTGGCTCAGGACGCCAATCAGTCGACAGAATGGTTGCAGACAGGAAACCTGACGGAAACGATAACGGTTAATGGAACACCGTACGAAATCAAGGTTACGGTGGCAGACGCCTCCGAAGTTTCTAGCAGCTCCGAAGAAGAGTCCAGCAGCTCTGTTGAAGAATCCAGTGCTTCCGAAATATCCTCTTCGGCTGGTGGAATTGTTGAATCCAGTTCTGCCGGACAGGATTCGTTCCTGGCCCTCCGTGGAATATCCCAGTCCAGGCTCTCAGTCTCCCTCTCTGGCCGTATGCTCCTGATTGAGGGCGGCCAGGCTACTGTTGAGGTGTTCGACCTTCAAGGCCGTCCGCTGGCCCGCTTCAGCCAGGTATCCGGCGTCGTAGAGCTTGCAAAGTTCAATGCTGGTAGCTATATCCTGCGTGTCAAGTCCGGTACTCAGGTGCAAAACCGCAAAATTACGCTGAAATAGCGTATTTTCTTAAAAAGTGTCATAGTCCCTGGTCCTTGTGACTAGGGGCTTTTACATTATTTTACTGGGAAAAAATGAATTTTGATAGTATCTTTTACTAAAGGTGTATCGAGAATAACGGGCTGATTTTCCTATGAAAAAAATATTCGCCTTTGCAATTCTGTTTTTGACGGTCATGCCTTTTGCCGCCTTTGACGAAAGTCTTTTTAACTATGGTCGGGAATGGCATGATTCGTTTAATGAAAATACCAGTTTTGCAGGTACGGGCCTTACTCACTTGACCATTTGGTTAGGGGATCATAGAAAAGATAGTTATGATCAGTGGTGGGAAGGAGCTATGGTGCGTGCATGTAGAAAAAATAATTTGACTCCGGTATTCTACGCTTATGTTATCGCAGAGTATGATAAGAAAAAAGGATATGAAGATTGT
>Ga0310691_10004158_pt1 | contig 16557 bp, 38 predicted proteins | sample 176DNAGHGlowgp2_FD_203887 | JGI IMG/M metagenome (GOLD analysis project Ga0310691, IMG submission 203887) | Sheep rumen microbial communities from Palmerston North, Manawatu-Wanganui, New Zealand - 1766 DNA GHGlow gp2 (v2) (version 2) | ecosystem: Host-associated > Mammals > Digestive system >...
ATGTGTGAAGTGTCTGCACCTGTCTCTTTAGCAAACACTGGAAAAGGCTTGGCTATATTAAAGGCATCCTTTTCCTCATCATAGTATCCTGTGGGAACTGTATAGTCACGGTAATACAGCGGACGATGCACACCATCTGACTGCTCACCTGCTATGTATGCATGGTCATAGTACTCAAAGCCTTCCGGGTGCCAACGCACTGTCTCGACTCTCTTTCCTTGACGCTGCTCGTAGAACAAAATGTTACCATAGTACTGCTCAAATGTACTTGGTAACATGATTTCACCTTTATGTGATACGCAAAGGAACTGATGACCCATATTGTGAAAGAGCACCTTGTCAAGCCTATGGTCATGTGCCCATTTCTCAAGTTCCTCAACACTGTCAAACCCTATCCCCTGCTGCTGCTTCATACCTGCCATGAGCAGCTTTATCTGGTCCTCTGCTGACCTGTATTTGATTCCGTATACTTCATCATATAGGTTGCTCATATCCACCTCTAAAGAAAAGTGTGCCTGTCTTATTAAGTACACTGCGACAACAGCATACCTGAGAAAGACAGGCAGAAACTCAATGCGAGTGGAAGGAAACCTATACGTTACGCTTTACAGCAATAACAACTGATTCAGGAAACAACACATGACTGTCACTCAGGCGCAACTTCTCACCCTGATAGTTGTACGGATGCACCATAAGCACATCACCTACCTTTACGTCCTTTACATCAGGACCTACTTTGACAGCAGTGAGTACATGTGCTGCATTTTCTTTAGCATTATCACTAAGTATGATACCTGACTTAGTAGCCTGTATCACAATCTCAGCGATTATGTAGTCACGAAGCGGTGTAGTCTCATCGACATTGAACTTATTCTCCATTGCAAAGCTCCTTTTTAGTTCTTAGGCATTTCAATTTCAACTGTAGTAACTTCCTGAAAGTGTATGCAATCAGGAATCTCATCAATAGCAAACTGCTGCACACCAGTAGTAGCTCCGATACCATCTTTAAGGAATGACTTAAGCCGTGCTGTATTGACCACAGTGTTCTCAATGAATGGTATCTTGTTCTTCTCCAGTGCTTCCATGTCAGCTGCTGACACAGTAGCATCGTGCTCAACAATGTGACCGCCGCCATGTTCACGAAGCCATTTGACAATCTTTGCTCTGTCTGCATCATTCTTGTTAGGCTGACAATAAAAGTTATGCTTAATTGCCAATGTACCACCTGTAGCAAGTGAAATTGAGTTAACACCACAAGCGTGCATCTCTGATGGAATCACAACATTTGCATAGTGCTCATACTCTTTCTTAGCTGCTTCCGCTGCTGCAGCAGTAGCAAGCTGTTTCTCTTTAAGCTTCTTAAGCTGCTCACCCATGTCAGCAAGGTGCTTAAGTATCTGCTTGTCACTGTTCTCTACATTCAAGTAGTCATAGTTATCAGACATTTACATCCTCCGGTTTAAGTTCTGACGTCTTTTTACGCATGGCATCCGCCATGTCATGTACTGATTGTTTTACTAACTGTGCTGAGCCAATGACTATATTGTTTATTACCTGTGCTTTCTGTTCTGCAGGCATATCATCTGGTAGTTTGCTCTCAGCTTCCTCATAAGCTGCTATAAGCTCATCAGCAAGTTTATGTGCCGTATCGACGAATTGCTCATGAAGCTGCTGTTTATCATTTTCTGTCATTATTACCTCCGTGGCATAACTACATGATAAATGGATGAATGTTATAAATTTTATTTTTAATTAAAATTTATAACATTCATATACGTTTAACAAAATCACGCTGTACACCACCAAGCTTATCTGCCCATGCTTCCCAAGGCAAGGAATAATACCATTGTGCACGTCTGCTGTCCGCCCACTTCTTGTGAAACAGTCTGTCTGCTATGTTGAACGTAAATGACGGCAGACCTATGAGCACTAAGTACAGCGGTCCGAAATACATGGACTGCAGCTGATGACCGTGCTCATGCATAAGCATGTTCTTAGTCGTAAAACCTGACACCAGTATGTAGCTACCGAGTGATACTGCCCAGTAAAACCGTTTCCTATATGTGCTCCAGTACGTTGTACCTTCCGCGCTCATTCTGGATGCCCTCGTAAAAAGAATAACAAGCAGGGCAAGCAAATGCTGTGGCAGCTGCCATATCCAAAGTAACATCTTAAGCATTACTTACCTCCTCGTTACTACAAAGTAACACCTTAATCATTACTTACCTCCTCATATTCAATATTGAACTTCTCCATAAACTCCTGCTTCTCACGTACAAACACTTTGCCATTACGTATATACACAACTACCTCGGTACCATCCCGGCTATTAGTACAATCGAGTGCAGCATCATAGAGCACAGTGTACTTGTTGCCTGTTTTCTTGTGGCACACGACTTGTCCAACAACAGGTGTTACTATTCTAGCTGCCATATAGTATGCAACAGCATATTTCACAGGTATAAATCCATCATACTCATGTATCTCGTCACGGTCTATCTTGTCAAAGGGCATACAATCTGCTTCATTACAAGTATGCTTATCATTCAAGTACGCCTTTGCACACTGAGCACACTTAGGATACCTAAACTGTTTCTCAGGCAGTGGTGCTTTTGCTATACAGTCAGCAAGCTCATCATATGCCTTACATTTTGCAACGTACCTTGTATTTAGCAAGTCAAAAGCAGCCTCATTAACTTCAAACCTGCGCTTAATTGCATCTGTATGCTTACACACAAATACAAGCAGTATAAAGAATACAACAGAACACACCAAGAATATAAAAGCCAATATAGTCATTTGTTTACCTCCTAACAATTTACAGGTCCGTGTATAAGCTGCTGTATACCTGATACAAGAGCACAATACTTGCGCTCCAGTTCTACATGCTCTTTAACTAAGTCAACGTAGTCTTTTTTAACACGGAAGTAGTCATCATTTGTACTAAAGAAATTAACACATTTGCCTGCAGGTTCAGGCATACAACCATCTTTCCTATGTATACAATAACCACACAAACTTGGGAACTCAGTAGCCTGAACAGCATGCTCTGAGTTCTGTTCCTCAGGTTTCACACGGTACACATCATTCTCACTCCATACAGGCACCGCAACATTCTCCCATTGACCGTTCGCTTTCCTGTACTGTACTTGTTTATGGCGCTTATAGTAAGCAACCTTGATGTCATAGTTAGGGTCATAGTATACATACCGCCATCTACTAGATAAATCATTTATTCCTTTTACAATAAAAGGTCGCTCATTATCATCAACAGTATGACCAACAACTGTACCCCTAAGAGGATTCATGCTTTGTACTCCATCCTCTAGGCTGCTTACACTGTCTCCATACCATACTTCTTTACCTTTAAGAGAATCATCCCATGTATAACATATATACTTAGGGTTAAACAAGTACTTGGGGTTAAACGTGCTCATTATCTGCCTCCTTACAAAGGTATACCCACTTACCTAGTTCCTTTACGCTATTAAGCCTGTCAGTAGATATAAAAGAACCATACTCATCATCATTCGTCTTTGATGACATCCTCTCACATGCCTGTGCATTATCAACTACAGGCTCCAATAACCTGACCACCTGTGCAGCAGATTTATTGAAGCAGTCTTCACACAGAAATGTATGCGCTAATGACCTGTCACTGTAATACTTGCCACCATTTGCTGCTGTACCTCTGACCTTTGCTTGTATGCCTATCTGATAGCACTTGTCTACCAGACGTATACCTCTCGGACCAAAAAGTTCTTTGTTGCATCCGCAACACCTGTCACCTGTCATTTTGTTCTGCCTCCTTTAGTAAGTCTATTGGCATCTTGTTTGTGTTTGTGTGCCCTATGGGACACTCACTATATAGTGGACACTGATAAGGCAACTTGCAAGCATTCTCTATGTCATATTGACATGTAGTAATAAACTGATTATCTGTGCTCATCTTGTCACCTCTACCATACATCTTCCACCGCCAAAGGCTACACCAAAACGTATACGTTTTATAGCAGACCGCTCAGGAGAACCTTTAGGATACTTATTCATAAGCTTAGTAAGCTTTACAGTGTCGTCACACTTCTCAAGCTCTTTGCCCAGAGCCATACAACGCTGCTCAAACTCAGTCATCTGCATACCTTGACACGTGTAATTAAGATAACTGTTACTCATATTACCTCCTCCAAATCCTTGTCACGTATGTACTCAAGAAGTCCTTTCTTCATGCGTAAAGCCTTTATTATGGTATCATCCACATCAGCAGATGAGTAATCGATATACAGACACGGATGCGTCTGACCCATGCGGAAGGTCCTGAACTCCGCCTGTTGTCTTGTTTCCATGCTGAATGTGTTGCTATAGAACAATGTAGTGTGTGCAATCTGCAGGTTGAACCCTTTACATATCTTAGTACTGTTAGCAACAAGTATATCAAGCTCACCTGCCTTAAATGCATCTGTACCGCCTATGACCTTCCAACCTGTAAACAGACCTGTCCTGTAACCTGCTTTCTCACACATATCATATATCTTCGCTGCCTCAGCAGAGTATCGTGTAAGTATAAGCAGCGGCTTGTCACATTCATCCACGTCACGCATGAGCGCATCGAGCCTTGGGTTACTGTCACCTATCCACACAACTTCATCAGGCATCAAGTCCTTAGTGTCAAGTGCATCAAGGTCATCCCCAAATACTGAAAAGTCCCATGCTTCATCAGTAAGCACTTTCTTACCCATGATAAACCCAGAGGCTATCTGCTGCAACCGCAAGTTGACCACAAGCTTGTTGCTTGCAGTAGCCTGATATGTGCTATACATAGCCAAGAGGTCTTTCTTCATGCTGTTGTATACAGCTTTCTGTGCATCGGACATACCTACACTACGCTCCATGTACTGACGTGCAGGCATGTCCACACAATCAGTAAGCTTGACAAACATAGCTACTGATTCAAGCAAATGTTTAAGCTCATCAGCATGCTTATACGGACCTATGAAGTGGTCCTGATGCTTGACGGTCATGTAGGTGTCCTCAGAGCACCCGAACAGTATCTGTGCCTCTGTGTAACTATCACAGCTATGTATACCCTGCCATGTCTTTTCAGTAAGAAGCACGTCTACATCACGAGCAGCGCCATAAGAAGTCTGTACTGTGAGCTTGGTGAACATACCAAAGTAACTTCTGAATGAGTAGTAGTTTCTGTGGAAGAAATTAGGATGCACAAACTCCATGATTGCCCACAGGTCAATAGGTCCATTGGTTACAGGTGTACCTGTAAGAACTGCCCTATGTGGACACTTCTTTACTGATGTTACGATTGCACGACCTCGCCTCTTTACGTCATTGAACTCATACAACAGACGCTGTGAACGCTTGCTGCCGGGGTTCTTCATACTGGTAGCCTCGTCAACGGCAATCATATACTGACCACTGTTCGCCCATGCAGTTATCTCTTCCCACTTATGAGGCTGTGAAAACGTGTCCACATTCACAGATACAAACTTGAACAAGTCTTCTGTCTGGAATGGGTACAACTCTTTCTGACCACCACGACCGCCTACACACTGTGCTTCAAAGTCAATCTGTAGCTCCTGCCACATCACACCATCATGGTCTTTGTCAACTCCGAACACAAGCTCATCAAACCACTGCCTGTGCACATCGTTAGGTGCTACAACAAGCAATCCCCTAATGAGTCCAAGACGATACTTAGCCTGTGCAATCTGCAACGTGGTGAACGACTTACCACATCCCATCTCAAAGAACAAAGGAATATCCTCAGCATGAGTATACCTATCTATTGCTTTTTTTTGATGTCCAAATGGAACAAGGTCGGGTCGTGAAGTATCGTGGTGAACGAGCATCGGCTCAATACGGAACTTACACTGCACAGGTGCTTTTATTTTCTTTGTGACCTGCGAATAGGTTCCCTGTTTAGGTACTACCGTAATTGATTCACGGTACTTGCACTCAGCATCTATCTCATCATCAGAGGCATCACCTACAAATCTGTAACTGCCACAAGTGAAATTAGGTCCTGTACGCTTCTTCTGCGAAGTACAGTAGCAGTCACCATCATGGTCAGGCTTAGTACTGAACCAGTGCAGACAATCTTTACAAGTCATTTCAGTGCTCCTGTGTACAGTTCTTTACAGAACTGCCTAACTGTTGCTGACACACTGTTCATAGCACAGTTCATTTTGTGTGCATGATACATAGTCTTGATGACAAGTATCTCGTTATCTACGTCCTGAGTAATGCCTACCGGTGTTTTCTCTGCTGCCATGTACATTTGTTCCAGTGCCTGTATCACATTCTCTGGTAATCTGTCCATCTATACCTCCTAAGAATACCATTTATCTTTGTAGCCTGTCTGTACAAGTCATTCAACATTGCTCACTCTCCTTTAGCAATTGTTCTGCTTTATGGCTTGTATCTCGTACACCTCACTGATATCATCATAACGTGTGCACTTCATATACCCCTGTTCAAACAGGTCATCGAAAAACTTTACTTTCATCTGTGCATTTATTTTGTCATATACTTGTTTTTGTTCTGGCACTGGGGCATAAGGTGAGTTATAAGCACATCTCTGCGGAATCATAAATGACAGCCTGTCATACTGTGCCTTGTTACGAAACAATACAACGTAGTCTTTATATAGTGTTTTATACTTGCTGTTTATATACGCTAAGTCGTCTTCAAGTGTCCTAGCTTTCTTCCGCAACCTCCTAAGCTCCTTGTACAGCTCCCACAGCTTTTTGATTCTCATTTATACCTCCTTCCAAACGATTTCATGGTCATCAAATAAAACGCTATCCAATTCCCACTCACCAAAATCAATTCGGCTTTCAAGCAATTCACCTAACCATAACTGATTATCAACACGCCATAAAACTTCTTTTCTTAATGATGGTAAATCTCCGTCAGCAAACTTGTGCCACTGTGATGCCCTACCTGCTTTATAACCAGTGAAATATGCATGATATAGATTACCAAACTCGGATGTATACTTACCTTGATTATGTTCTGCATAATCTTCTGCTAGTTCTTTAGCTGTCATGGCTACTCCTTATAAATAAGCTCGAATACCAATATCCAGTTACTATAGTCACTACCCTCATGCACAGCCTCAACCTGCAGTATGCACACATGTTTACTCCCATACCTAGGTTCAGCTCTGTTCAGCTGCTTGCCACAGTCTGAGAAAGGTGTACACCAGACTATGAACGAGCCACTGGTCGTCTTTGTCATCTATATCTCCTTTAATAGTCATCCTCTCCATAGAGGTCATCATAGTAGTCCTCATCCTCTACATAATCATTATCAACTTCAACATCGTAAGTAGCCCACGCTTCGTCACTGTCCCAAAGCTCATTGTCTTCTGTCATAGTTACTCCTTAGTAATTATAGCCAAGCTCAATTGTATGCTCCTCAAAGTCTACACGTTCTATCCAAGTGGTAGAACCATAATTAGTAGCCATATAACAATCACATATGGCTTTGAAGTATGCCAAATCGTCATAAACAGAACCTGATTTAACCACAAGCATGTTCCCATTATGAGAAAGCAAGCAACATTTCCTTATTTTACACAACTGTACAATTACGTCATCAAAGCTTGTCATCCTTGTCTCCTTTCTTGAAGAACCTGTCCATAAAATGGACCTCATCTTTACCGTGCGTATCAAGGTAATCCACCACAATTCCTATAAGGATACCTACAAGTATCAGCGGTGCGGCGAGTATACATAATGCTAGTGCCTCCACGAAATCACGTTTTGTCATTACGTTGTTGTCATTATAAGTTATCCATGACCACAACCAGAACGACACTAGAGCACATATGAACCAGATAACAACGAAAATCATTCAGTCACCTCCACCAATGGCTCATGCCATTCGTTGCTGCCCCATTCACGGATTCTTATATCTTCATCACATGCCTCATCGTCACAACCTTCTGTGTATATACAGTGTACAGAAACAAATTTAGCAACTACGTCTAACCTTTCACCGTTACCCTCAGCAAGCCACCGTACAAGCTCCCTGTTCGTCATACGTCTTGTCTTTGGTGTATGCTCCACTATCCAAGCATCACACTCTTCAGAAGTCCCAGAGAAAAAGTTAGGCACTAAAGAACAGCTAACTTTTTTATATACGCCATCTTGTTTTATGACCTCAAATACTGGTTCAGGCTTGATACGGTATTCAAGCCTTTCTGACCAAGTAGGTTCTTTAGCATCTACCCAATCATTAGTATTATCACTCCTAAACTGTATCTGCTTACCCTGACTATAAGCAACCTTGCACTCATAGTTAGGGTCATAGTATATCAATCCCCAATATACACCATCAACGAAAAAAGGAGTATAACAATCAGCAAGCATACCATTAACAACACCGATTCCGCTTGAATCACCACTTTCCACAATACTGATTAAACAACTAATACTGTTTGTATAGAACACTTTCTTGCCGATGATGCTCTTGTCATCAGGCATCACCAAAAACTTCTTATCAAAAAACTTGTATGCCATTACTTGCCTCCCTATTCATCGTCTACATATTCCTCAAAAGGAACAGACTCTTCCTGCAACATACCTACACCACAGTTAGGACACACCGTATCACTCAGGTCAGGTATCTCCTCACCCATATGCTCTGTAGGCAGTCCTATATTATAGCTGACCATGTTCCCACAGCAGTTGCACACCAACATCGGCACATCTTTATAACTAGTAACTAACATTGACATTACTCACCTCCCATGTGTATGTACATGCTCACTGCTGCTTGAAGCACCCAACGTGCCTCAAGCCTATCTCCCTTTGTCCATGCCGATACATATATGTTATGATAGTACAGGAAACAACACGGACTATGCTTACTCGTCTCAATAGTAAAATGCTTTTTAATTATCTCCCTGCGTTTCATATCCTCGTCAATATCATGTAATGATTTATATTGCGGAGAACACCTGCCAAAATTATATGCATTGGTAGTAAACCAATTACCTGAGCTATTTACTAACATCCTGCAACCTCACTCAAAGAATCGGTACAGCTTCTCAGCATCCTCAAGTATTTCACGTGGCAGCTTGTCACAGTGTGAATAGTACTCATCACCTGAATGATTATAGTCACACCCTATCTTTACATAGGTCTTCTGCTTGTTGTAGTATGTACAGCCACCGTGCCAGTCAGGGTATATCTTGTCACCGAGGTCGGTATCATAGTCATACTTAGCAGCTCTTGCCCTGCGTGACTTCCTGTGCTCAGTGCCTATGACCACATACAAACACCAGTTATGCTCACCCAAGTACCCACCGCTGCCACGGAACGTATGCTTGATTTCCACATTAAAATGTTCACCTTGTATCAGGAAGCACTCTTGGTTAATAAGCTGCTTAACGCTGTTCTTAGCGTTCACTGTGTATCTAGTTGTGCCCATTGTTCACCCCTTTCACTTTCATATTGTCAAGCTCTGCCATACGTCTGCGCATTGTTTCCATACGTATAGCAGCAGCACTACCTGTATCTGCCAACCACTTAAAGCCATAAGACTGTGCTTTGCATGTAGGGCAAAAGCACAATGCATCAAGGTCAAGACCAACAGGAAGTGCCATCAGCTCATGGCATGACGGGCACCTGCCCATGTCCGCGTTGGTAAGTATACCATGCTTAACCTTCTTCATGCTGTACCTCCTTCATTACATCAGTGACCTCTGCATTAGCAACGTTTTCTCCAAAAACAGCTTTTATAAGAGGTTCATCAAGCCAACCACCTGTGACTTCAACACTTACTTTGACACCTGCCAGACCTAACGGGATGGCTTTTTCTTTCCACAAGTCACCCATAGCTCTGATAAGGTTCTCTACATCACTACAGTAGTCCATCACTTCTTCATGTATCTGCATTGGAGAGTGACTTTTGACATAAGCCTCTACTGCATCCCTTGTATTAACGACCTTCTTAATCTCTGTACTCATTTTTAACACCATCCTTCATCTGTGTATTCAATGGCATGATACCTCAAGCCATCATTGCTGTGTGTATTATTGTGATAATTCACAACCTGTTCAACCAAGTAGCTGCACCACTCGGACTTAAGAAAATAGTCATCATGCTGCTCTATGCCGCTATTTACTATAGCAGCACACAGCTGTATATAGCCATTAATGGTGCTACCGCTTCTCATCATTTGCACCTACTTAGCCAATACTCAGTGTCATCATAATCATAGACACCCCAGTACTTATCTCCCCAATATGTGTACATATCATACACAGCACCTGTAGCCTGTGGCTCCACACTTACCCAGAAGATACTGTCCTTAGGAAAACATCTCACAAAAAGATGATTCCATCCTGTTGTGTAGTTCTGATTATGCTCAATGCCACAACGAGCAGGGTCATAGTACTTATCCCACTGCCGCTTGAAAGTAACAGCATAGTCAATACAATTGACCAAACCATCCTTGTTTACATCACGTACCTGCGAATGGGTTCGCTCCAATGTGGCAAGTATCTCAGCATGAAGCTCTGTATATCTATCCTGAGCATGAAGCTTACCTCTACAAGCAAATACTATGACAGCTGCAAGTATGACTACAAGCAGTAACCGTTTGTACATAGGCTTACGCCTCTGCCGTATCTCTGCCTTTGTCAACGGCTCCAAGCTGATTACATAAGAGCGCACATCATCATCAACACACAGCCTCTGAAAGTCGTCTAAACTGTTATATACACGCTGTAAGCGTGAGTACTTCTCACAAGCAGAGCATTTGCCGTTGCACACGTGCAGTTTCTTGTCCAATATGCACTGTGCTTTGAACCTAGCTATATTAGCTGTATATGTTAATACTGCCATGTACACCTCCATTTACAAAACAGGCACACTGACCAACGGAACAGTGTGCCTTTCGCAGCGAATAAATTGAATGTTGGCTACTCAGCGTCAGGTGTACCTGTGCCAATAGCTTCGAGTGTGTACACAGAATTGAGAATGTTCTCTTTGTCCTGTGTGAAGGTAACGATTGTACCCTTTGCTGCCCAAATCTTTGTATAGTGGTCGATGTTGCTCTTACCTTTGAGTGTCTTTGTGAAGGCATCAGTGAGAGTGATTTTAGTGCCTACCTTCGGGTTTACACCAAAGAGTTGAACAAAGAGCGAAGCGTTGTTGGCAGCCGGAACTGGATTTGCAAGTCCGTTAAGGAACTCTTTTGCCGCATCAGAAAGTTTGTCGAAGATGTTCTTTGACTTCATCTCTTCGATGATAGCTTTTCCGCCTTTAATGCGGTCTTCCTTTTCCTTTGCTTTCTGCTCTTTGTACTGAGCGGCGGCTTCACGTTTCTTTGCCTTACGTGCCTCAAGCTTAGCTGCGGCATCCTCATCTTTTACGATGTCCATCTGGTCTACATTATCCTGTTTCATAGGGTATTGAACTCCTAGCAACGTCACTCATCCTGTAGCTCCATACCCCAACGAGGTATCTAGGGAACACTTCGTGTCGGACGTGCTGTTCATAACTGTAGTATAACTGAAAACTCTCCCGATGATAATTTTTAATTAAAATCTCTCAGGTGTGCTCGGTGTGTTCCTGAGCCACACATGATAGGTACTCCAAGCTTCCTGAGCCACATACCTTGCTACTTTCAGGTACAGCCGCTTCTTGTCATCGAAGCTGTACTCCTTATCCCAGAAGTAGTCATCATCCATGTGTTCCGTAAGTGGGGGCAGATAGTCCTCGCACATAGGATAATCAATATCGCAGCTTGCACTTGCGAACACATCTTCCATGTAGTGCTTCATCGCCCTGTTGACATAAACTGCCAACGACTCAGTATACGTAGATGTATCCACGGACTTAGGCACGACCACCTGCGAATGGGTTCTTAAGAAATATTCCATGTTCAGCAGCTTAAGGTCATCCTTGGTAAATACGAACACATCAGGGTCATTGTACTTATGCACACGGTTTCCCTCATGATAATTCCTCATGCGTATGAACACAGCTCCATCGCACATACCCATGAATGTCCATGTACACTTGTAGATGACGTGTCCATCCCACTTGCTATGTACATTCTTCATATGCGAAGCCATATACTGCATGGCAAATGCTTGCTGTCCGGGTCTCCAAGGTACAGTGAACTCATCGGAGCTGCCCTGTATACTGCTTGAAGGTTTGTTCTTGAACTCGATGAAGTAATCATCAGTTCTGCCCATAACATACAGGTCAGGGAATCCGTTGACCGTGGCAGGTGTTTCCACACGCACAGGTGTCATGCCCACATCCTTCATCTTACCCATGATGTACTTAGCGAAATCTTTCTCAGTCTTCCACATACTTTACTCCTTTACACCAAGTGGTGTTCCATTAACAAAAGTATACTCTAACTTAGTCCTTCTCATATATGTCAAGTATAAGACAACCGTTGTTAAATATACTGTAGCCTACCAAGCGGTCATATATCACACTATCTTTGGTACAGAAATATATGTCATCATCAGAGGTTCTCACCACTACATGACTTTCACCTTTACCTTCCTCACACAGTGCATTAAGTACTACTGCAAGGTCTTTAATCATAAGGTAGTTACTAAGCATCCTCAGCCTCCTCCAACTGTTTCACAAGTGATTCTATATCATCATGCATAAATCCGATAAGCCTACGGTCACATTCTGCCAACCTTTTATCCTGTGACAAGGACAAGAGCAACGGCAAGTAATACTGCTCAGTATACATATCGAAGCTATGCACACTGTCAAACTGATTAATCTTAAGCTCACTAGTCAGCATTATATTTCTCCTCTGCCATAGAAATAAGGTCACGCAGTACTTCCCAACCTAGTTCAATACTACGTTCCTCAAGTGCATTCCAGTCTACATTGTTCAGATAGTAATGCATCTCTTCACAAGTAGGCTCACGACCAAACTTATCTGTAAGTGCTGTGCGCAAATCATCACGCACCCAACGAATCTTAGCCAGTTCAGCACCTTTTTCATAACCGTCTGTCATCTTTGTAACTCCTTTACTTGGTTTACTATAAGTATTGCACTCTCTCCAAGCAATACATGAACAGCAAGAATGTTATAAATTTTTGTGACTGGATGCATTTTTCAACTCAGAGAGAATAAAATATTTTTTCTCCGAGTTGAAAAAACAGCATCTACAAAAATATTTATAACATTCATAGCTCAGCTATGTACATAGAAACAGGACTGTACTCAGCTTTCGCTGTCCTCTTCCTGTTCATCCTGTGCTTTTATCTCAATGTGCTCAGCTATGATACTGATAGCACTGTGTGACTTTCCGGTGCTGTCTGTCCATCTTTCTTGTTTAAGGCGACCGACCACACGGATACCCTGTACCTTCTTTCCCTGTTTGTAACAATTGTCCAGAAAGATGCACAGCTGACCTAACAGATGAACCCTGAATGTACTTATCTCATCCTTGAGTATACCATCAATATCCTTATACTGACGACTGCACTCAAGTATAAGTATGCCATGTGGTGTAGTAGCATTTATCGGATTCAGGTTGCATGTAAACTCTTTTACGTTACCTTCTACAATAACACTGTTCAATAGATTCATAGCTTACTCCTTTACCCTTGTGTCTTTAAGCATGAAGCTAATTGTATCCGCTACCGTTTTCCAGTAGTGCTTGTCTACACGTATACCTTTTGTCATAACAATGTACTCATCGAATCTGCTTTTGTAGTACACAGAATCAATCTCATGTACATAAGGTGTAGCATAATAACCTGTGACAATCATCTCATATACCTTGTCCGGATACTCAGTATCGATGTAATACTTACGTATCGTTGTTGGATAAAATCCCTCACGGTTTGTTTCCATGAGTACAAAAGACAGCTTTACTTTATGCTGTCTGATTCTTGACTGGAACTGCTTTCCGTCAAGTGTTGTACTGGTTTCTTTGCCCATTACTTAGTTCTCCATCGATGGCGTTCAACAGGTTCCACTATACGGTAGAACCCATCAAGTGCATCTTCACTCAGGTCACAGCCACCTTTGTAACCTGTGAGAAGTTCCTTTACCAATAACAAAAGTTGAATATCACGCTTGGACTGCGTACGCACAGCAGCTGCTGAGCCTTTGCTCAATGCGTGTTCACCTTTATCGTCCATGTTATTACATGCGTTGGTGTACCGCCTGTCAAGTACTGCAATACGCACGTCCACAAGTTCAAGCATATATTCTTTTGTCATTACCTGTTCCTCACCTGAACACTTATGTTACTGAATGATACAGTACCACAAGTAGTAGCGTCATTCTTCTCATTCAAGCTGTCTTGTATTATAGCAATCCACCGCTTGATACCCTGTTCATCACACACAGGCTTACCGTCCTTAATCCACTGCTTTACTACAGCGATGGCAAGCATTACACTTGCACTACTCTCTGTTGCCGTGATGATGCTCAATTCCTCTTTAGTCCACTGCATAGGCTTTGCTCTACGTGAACCATCTCCGATGTGCGAATGGGTTCTGGGTCTGCCTGCTCTGTTCCACTGCCTGCTCATATCACGCTCCGATTACACACTTCCATGCACTTGTTAACGGTTCATCAAAGATACATACTACACCCTTACTTGGATAATAGTGCATATGCTTGTGTATACCTACAGCTTCAAGCACAGCTTCAATTGTAAGCATTGTAGTATAACTTGGATAACCACCGTCACAGACGTATACATACAATTGTCCGTGTTCATACTTAATATGAGCTACATTGTTATACCACAGCTGTACATAGATACCGTTCTTTTCCGTAATGAGTATACGATATCTGTAGCCTTCCCTGTACTCATAACGGAACTCACTCTTTGTTCTAGGTGAGTGCCATACAGTTACTACATGACCCAGCTGATAGGAGTACTCAACATGTACTCTTGTGCGTGACTTGTACAAGTTGAACAAGTCATTGTACTCAAATGTCTTCAAGTTCTTGATGACCTTTTTCAGTTCATCACACAATGTTCGATGGATGTTATATCTCATACCTATCTCCTTATTTACTGAATCTCTTGCCTGTAAAAAAGTCCTTGAGCCGATGTGCCTGTACACCGTCAGTACATCTTGCTTCAATTACCCACTTGTTTCTGGTGTTGCTGAACCGCTCAAGCGTATCCAACACCACCTTCATAACAGGGAAATAGAAGTGCTCATATGTCCACAGCATTTCATGTGTCTTTGTGTCCATTACACAGCCTATATGTGTGGTCATAAGTTCACCACCACCCCAAGAACGTGCATTGTACACAAGAAGGGATACCTTTACTTTGCCCGTGCTACGTCCTACATAGCCAAGTACATCGTGTTCATCACACCATGCTTCACCGTAGTCATAATCAGTGTACTCAGGTAACTTTTCAGTTATCTTGTAGCACCAGAATACACGTATGCGTATACGTTCTTTTCTGCACCGCTCAAGCACATCAATAAGTTCCGGTGGTGTGCCCTCAATGTAACAAGTACCGTCTGGTGTCACTACATAGTTCTTATCATATGCACATGGTTTAAGTTCAATCATCTCAATTCTCCTTATATTTCAAACGTGTCAGCAATCCGCTGTGTGCACATAGCTTCATCTTCACGCTCTTTCAAGGTGTTCAGTTTACGCTTTACCTCGTCCTGTACATCACGATGTATACTTTCTTTTACAGATTTCCAATTGGACACAATTTTCAGGTGTAGCTGCTTGTCCCAAGAGCACAAATCTGTATCACCAGAACGACGTACACGTATATGAAGATTGGGTACAGGTGATTCTGTTATTATAACCAAATCAATGCACTCCTCTTCCATACAAAGCAAGCTTATGTATGGTCGTAGGTACTCATGCACATAATCCTGTATCCGTTCCATACATGATTCTATGGACTTCTCAGCCTTATCCTCAGCATTGCATACACTTACTACACGCATATGTACAACTTTATCCACAGACTTAATGAGTTCATCAAGTGCATACTGTGTGTCAGGTATGCTGAGTGCCCATTTAGTTTTGGTATGCGGGCATCCTTTACAGTTTCCGTTCTGGTCAACACTGCATGTACATATGCTACATGCAAGGTATTTCTGTCCACAGTTCTTACATGTTATGTAACCAGACGTATCTACGTCTTCAATGGAATAAATTATCGTGTGGTCACAGTGCGGACAACATTCTTCAAATGTTAACATACGCTTCTCCTTTACTTACGTATACCTAGCTGTTTATAGATGTAACTGTCCTCAAAGTGCAAGAAATCATTTACTTCTACCCATGTAGGCAGTTCATCATTCATTGCGAATGAATCTGTTACAAGCTGTACCAGTTCTTCACCTTTACCTGCATTTACACAATCGTTTACGGTGATTTGTGCATCTCTTCCCCACTCTTCATCGAGGATGTCAATCTCTGTCTTTATGTACATAGTTACTCGTTCTCCCATACATCGGTATCAATATCCTCTGTGTACACTGTCTTTCCATGAGACAGTACACTCACAGAAAGTTTCTTATTTATAGGACTTGATTCTATTT
>Ga0310691_10004162_pt1 | contig 16541 bp, 34 predicted proteins | sample 176DNAGHGlowgp2_FD_203887 | JGI IMG/M metagenome (GOLD analysis project Ga0310691, IMG submission 203887) | Sheep rumen microbial communities from Palmerston North, Manawatu-Wanganui, New Zealand - 1766 DNA GHGlow gp2 (v2) (version 2) | ecosystem: Host-associated > Mammals > Digestive system >...
TGTGACAATAACACACACCGCGCACGTATCCTCTTACCGAGGAGTGTCCGTGCCTATCGGACACCTCGCAAAAGCCGCTTCCGGCTATTTCCTGCGTGCCACCAGCGCGGAAGATGTCTATGCCTATTTCCGCAACAATCCCGACACGATGTCTTATGAGCCTGTTGCCGGAGACATTACCGTGCGCGTGCCGCTCTCGATACAAGGACAGCTTGTCAGCAAGCTCGGATTTGCCGGCGGCAACTTGTATCTGGCAGAAGGGACAGGAGATCCCATCTCTGATCCGACACAACCTCTCACTACCTACTACTGCGACGGTGCTTATGTTTTTGGATCTGACATGGCTTCTGAAGTATACGATCCGGAATCTCCCGTTTCTTTCGTGCCGGTTCTGGGCGGTAGCGCGTACGACGGCTCGGGTTGCGGCTTCGCGTGTGCGGGCTTCGGGCACGACCCCTCGGGTGCGTTCCCGAATTTCGGCTCCCGTCTCTGCTTCATCACTCAAAACGTTTAGGAAATGGGATTGCTGAAAGACATAAACGTGAAATACGAGTCGGACGAAGGATTTTTCAACTGTCCGGTAGTGCGTCTGTCCCAGTTGACGGGGCGGGTGTTCTGCATCCTGGACTACGCCGTCGGAGCGAGAACAAAGTTCGGCGAAGGGCGTTGCGTGGTGAAGATCTCCGGAAAACCGGATGACGATCCCTCGCTCCACCGCAAGTTCATCACGAACTCGAAAAGAATCAAATATACGCTCGACATGCTGCGGGAGCGGAACGCGCTCCCGTACCGTGTCGCGCTTCGATACGACGGTCATCAATATTACTTCGACGAATGCGATGACAACAATCAAGGCTGACGGGGCGACGTGCCGAATCTGGGCGGTAACGCGAACAACGGCTCGAATTGCGGCTTCGCGTATGCGAACTTCGAAAACGACCCCTCGGATGCGAACCCGAATATCGGCTCCCGAAACTGCGAACAAGACAAACAAGTCCCCGTGGCCTCACCTCTCGGTGAAAAATGACAAACATCAACGCCGGTTTGGTAGCGGAAGCGAAGGACAGGCAACATGAGCAGAGAAATGAAACGGAAAGGAAACCTATACGGGCAGATCTGCTCGATGGAAAATCTTGAAAGAGCCGCCAAGAACGCGGCTAAACAGAAAGGACAGCGCGTGGCCGTGCGCGAGTTCCTCGCTGACAAAGAAAATAATTTGAAACGGCTGCGGAATGCGCTGGCGGAGCATTCCTACAAAACATCCGCCTATCGTTCTTTCACAGTGTTTGAACCGAAAAGAAGGGAGATCGACGCGCTGCCGTTCTATCCCGACCAGATCACCGACCATGCCGTTGTCCAGGTGATAGCTCCCATGATGGTGCCGTGCCTCACCGCCGACACCTACGCCTGCATACCCGGACGCGGACTCCACAAGGCCAACGCCAGAATCCGCAAAGCCCTGAAAGACGATCCTGACGGGACTCGCTACTGCCTGCTGGCCGACGTGCGGAAGTTCTACGCCAGCATCGACCACGGCGTTATGACGAGGCTCCTGGAGCGCAAAATCAAGTGCCGGGAAACACTGTGGCTGCTCTCCGAAATAGTGGACAGCCACTCAGGACTTCCGATAGGACGCTATCTTTCGCCATATTTGGCTAACTGGTATCTCTCCGGCATAGACCACAAGGTCAAAGAGCTGCTGCGTGTGCGGTATTACTTCCGCTACAACGACAACATGCTGTTTCTCGCATCGTCTAAAGATGAGCTGCACCGCGTCAAAGAGTTCCTGGTTTCCGAGCTGTCGGCCCTGAAGCTCGAACTCAACCCAAGCTGGCAGATTTTCCCCGTTGACAAGCGCGGGATAGACTACACCGGATACGTCTATTTCCGCGACCATGTGAGGCTACGAAAGAGCATCAAACAACGGATAATGAGGCGCAAGACCCTATCGGTTCAATCCTTCGCCGCCTACAAAGGATGGCTCAGTTGGTGCGACGGAAAGCACCTGACAAAAAAGATTATGGAAAAGTACAAATTGGACAAACAAACAGAAGAAAAATAGAAATGGACATTTTAGGAATCACAGGAATAATCCTCACCCCGATCACCGGTGTTGTGTCGTGGCTGGCCGGAACCCGGTCACGGCGCAACTCCGTGTATCAAGAGCTGCTGGCCACCATCAAGACGCTCACCGATCAGAACTCAGAGCTACAGGCGAAGGTCGTGCAGCTCCAGGACGAGGTGATCGAGGTGCGCAAAGAGAACGCCGAACTGAAGGCCGGGCAAACGGCCATGACACGACAGATGGACGAACTGAAGGCCGAAAACAAGGAATTGAAAGAATTAGTAACCAAAAATAAGTAAAGTTATGACAAAAGCAAAGGTTATCTACTGGAAGAAGGAAATCGCCAAATATATCGGACCTCTTAACAAAAGGATGGACGATTTGTTTCGCGCATACAATAAGCGGCAGAAAAGTGTGAATGCAAAAACGACTCCGCAACAAAACGAACTGTGGAAACGCGAGTTCCAGAAAAAGTATGACAGATTAGACAAAAAGATCGATGCGGCCTATCTTCGACTTTATCTGAAGTATCATGTTTCCGCCGGCTCAACGAAAGTGAAACCGGGATATAAAATTGTTCGATAATCACAAAAAAAAAATCAAAAAGATCACAGTTATGAATACGATCTACAAAGTCAACACCACGGCCGGCCCGATCTACATGACAACCGCAGACCGGGCAAAGCTCCTGGCATACACGAAGGTTCTGAACGAATACGAACGCGAGCTAGTGCGAAAGTACGGACAGCAGTTCAATCTGCTCATCACTCCGGCCGAGTACAACAAGGCTATATTCCTCCACAATCGCGTGAACGACCTGGTGCAAAAGGTCAAGCGCGATCAGAAGATTCTCAAGGGGATGTTCAACCGCTAATCAATAACCAAAAACCTATAATTATGACAAAAAGAAAAAATAGTACTGTCAAAATGGCAGCCAAAATCCTCGATGCACAAAAAGCGGACTACCAAAAGATTTTCCGCGCCGAAGTAAAAAAGAGCAAGGATCCGAAGGCCGGAGCAAAGAAGGCCGGAAAGATCTATCGCGACCGTTACGGAGCCACCGCCACGGCCCGCTGGAAAAAAGCGTTGAAACGCGCAAAGTAAATCACCAAGATCCTCATCATTAAATTTTCAAGACATGGCTACAATGAAAAATCAAAAAAGAAAACTGACAGCCGCGGAGGAAAAAAGCATTAGGACAAAGATACAGTCAACTGCCAGCACTTTGAACAAGATCCTTCAAAATCCGAGGATCAACAGCGAGACAAAAGCGGTTGTCCGTAAAATGCACAAGTGCATCAAAGATGCGGCTTCTTATTCAGGAAGGTTGAACTACATTATGTAGATTGATGCGCCGTATCCCATTTGCTATAACCGCCGCCTTAAGCGTCTCCATCGCCGTGTTGATCATCGTGCTGTGGAGGCGCAAAGGCGTTGATCCCGTCAAAGGACGGATCACCAGCCGCTACGGAAACAGGCAAAGCGGATTCCACAACGGGACCGACATCGCCGTTCCGGTAGGCACCAAAGTACGTTCGCCGTGGCGCGGAAAGGTGGCCGGTGTGTTCAGCAACAACGCCGGCGGCATGCAAATGGTGATCGATCACCCGAATGGATACCGCACCGGATACGCGCACCTGAGCCAGGCACTGGTGAGCAACGGCCAAACGGTCAGGCGCGGAAAAGTGATCGCAAAAAGCGGCAACAGCGGCACGCACACCTCCGGTCCGCACCTGCATTTCACGCTCCGAAAGAACGGCCAGCTGGTGAATCCGGAGAGCAAGTTTAATTTCAAATAAACACTGAAAAATGAAAAAAAAGACAACGATATTGATAGTTGCGTTAGCTGTCGCGTCCATTTACGCAGTCTTGAAAAAGCTAAACGCAAAATATCATTTCACGAACGCCGACGAGAAAATTGTAGTGAAAAAAGGACAGACTTTTGAGTTGGAATTTCCGTGGAATGTATCATCTGGACCGACGCGGTGGTGGAGACTTGAAAACGAAAAAGACATCAATATTGTAGAGAAAATCGGAGACAGGTTCCAATCATCAGCACCCGCCGGAACACTCGGAGGAGGCGGCACAATGTTTTTCAAATACAAAGCCGTAAAGAAAGGAATCCAAACGATGATCTGGACGATCGGAAAGGGAACCTACAAGGAAAAAACAAGAACAATAGGAATATCCGTAATGTGAGAGCAAGTTCGATTTCAAATAATTGAGGTTATGGCAAAAAAGAAAAATATCGGCTACAAAGTGTTCTATCTGGCTCCTGACGGTAAATTGTATCCGCCAATGGTCTCAAACGAGGACAGAAAACCAACAAAAACGGGCGTATGGCTCAAAGCATACGCGCCGCCGCCATTCGACAAAGAGAAAGTGGACAAAGAGATGGCGCACGTTCCCGAATGGCTCAGACACTATCATGTGGAATCAGGCGGCAAAGGAACGCACGTAGGTAAAGGAACACTGGCATACCGACCTGGATGGCACCTCGGAACCGTTCCATACGCCACACAGTTCAACAAAGTGAACAAAAAGAACGGAAAAAAAGAGCTGTTCCCGAAAGAGTTTGTATGGGCCGAATGTGAGTATGCCGCCGATCCCAAAAAGAGCGCAAAATACCAGATCGAATGTGACGCCCGGATGATGCATGACTTTCAAGGCCGTCCGACAAAACGCCCGTTGCACAGTGGGGGAGGAATCAACAGAATCCCTGTTGGCGGCTATTACAAGTACCGCACGAATCCTGATCCGAACAGCGTAGAATGGATCATCACCGGAGCAATCAAAGTCAACAAAATCCTGAGCAAAGCTGAAGTTGATAAACTTGTTAGAGCCGCCGGAAAAACTCCTCAAAAGGTTGGATAATTGAAAAAATCGTATTTTTGCGCTCCGTTTGATAATCAGGGTTCGATTCCCTGACTGGGTGGTTGAGAAATAGCCAGGACAAATCAGGACCTGGTAAGCCTGGGTTGACAATGGAAGGTTTGGACGGATTTTCTTTTCAAAAGTTTGTATCGCGTTTGTCTGACCGCGCTTGGACGGCATTCAAACGAAATAGCTTCAAAAGTGAAACAGGGTCTCCGTGGAGGCCCTGTTTGTTTTTCAGAACTCCAGACGGTTCCATTCCAAAATCTTCTTTGCCTCGCTCCGGTGCGTGTACCGTTCCGTCATCTCCAGGCTGTGATGATCGGCCAGCTCCTTAACATACTTTGCCGGAACACCGGCCTCAAGCATCTCGGTAATGCCCGTGTCCTTCAGCGAATAAAACTGATAGGACGCGGGCAATTTCATTTTGTCGCGCATCTCCTTCCACTTTTCACCGATCCGAGACGGCGAAATATGTTTCGGTGATGGAGAGTAGTCGCTGGCGTTTCCATATATGTAATATGACGGATTTACGGCGGCTATCGTTTTGAAGTAATCGAAGAGCGGATCGGGAATGCCCAACAGACGTTCGCGGTGGTTTTTGGCCAGCTCCGGAGGTATGCGCAGTATTTGGTTGTCGAAGTCGATGTCACGGATACGTAGTCCGCAGATCTCCTTTGGCCTTATGAACAGCCGGAAGCACAGCTGCATCACGCTGTTGAAATTCGGACAACAAGCGGAGAAGTATTCCCATATCCGTTTCCGGTCTTCCTTCGGGATTATGCCGCGCCGTTTCTCCTCTACGCGCAGCCGTGGCAGTCCGGCAGCCGGATTGCTGGATATGTAACCACGCTGCACAAACCAGTCGAACAACAGCGACAGGAACGCGGCCTTGTTGTTCCAGGTCCTGTTCGAGGAGCTGTTTTGCGTTGCCTGTTCAAGGTATCGGATAAGGTGCTGTTTCTCGATCAGCATCAGGTATTTGTCCGCCATTTTGGATTCATCCAGCCAGGAAAGCAAAAGTCCGGCGGAAGACCGATACGTGCGCATCGTGTCCGGTCGCGTTTCGCGTTCCTTCACGGACAGGAATTTCGCCACGGCCTGTTTCGCCGTAACCGCCTGAGCCGACACTCTTTCCAGCAGCGGATTCCATCCGGAATACAGTTTCTCGTTGATCTGGTGGCACAGCAGTTTCGCGTATTTTTCGCGTTCCCTCGCGTTTTTTATGTGGTTTAGTTTCACTTTACGCCGTACCAGCCTGCACGTTTGCGGATCGGTGACGTGGAAGGCGATGTAAGACTCTTTGCCTTTGTGGTAGTCGGCAGGTCGAAAAGTTACGAACGGAATTGACATATTTTTTTATCCTTTCTATGTTTTTGGCATGGAAAGGAGGTGAGAAAATTGCTGTCCCGGTGCTGTCCCGGAAAGCCTTTCTAAAGTAGTCACAACTCGCTGATTGTTAGCGCGTTGCGGTCTGTTTTGTGGAGAATATCGGATTCTCTCACCATCCTTTCGCAAAAAAATCAGTGCTGATAATCAGCAACTTACGTTCGCACAAACAGCGAAAAATGAACCGTTTTGTCCCGTTTCTGTCCCGGTACACCCTAATGCAATTCCCTGACAAACAAGTTTTTGCAAAGGTGTTTCGCAAAATTGCGGAGCGCAAATTGCTAACAATAACGCTCACTTTATCTCTCCGAGCAGCGCGAGCAGCTTACTGATCTGGCCGTCCTTCTCCTTGATCTGGCCGTCCTTCTCCTTGATCTGGCCGTCCTTCTCCTTGATCTGGCCGTCCTTCTCCTTGATCCATTCGCTCAGGATTTCGATTTCGCGGCGCAGCACGTCCGGACTGTCGGAGTAATATTGCCGGTTGTCGGCATGGATCGTCCCGCTGTTGTGATCGGCGATGACCTGTTGACCGTTCCCGCTGTTCACATTCGACGTTGATGAATTTCGTAACATTTCACCATTTCCAAGCAACAACCAATCCGGATTAAGATTGCGAAAAACAATCAAAACTTTGACAATATTTTCCGACTTTAAGCTACTTTTAGCACCGGAACCGCTAAAATTTGATTGCGAAAGACCAATTTTTTTATACAAGTCAGTCCTTCTAATTTCTTGTTTTTCAGCAAAATACAAAATTCTTTGCTTGATTTCATCAATTTTTTGATTTTTTTCGTTCATTATATCAAAACTTTGTTTATTTTTGCCCCGTAATTGTTAACAATATTGTTAGCACAAAAATAGAAAAAATATGGTATCGAAAGAACAGAAGAAAAAAGCGATCAAAATCTACCGTCAGTTTGTAAAGATGGTGGAGAAAGGCATCGGTCGCATGGAAGCGTATCAAAAGCTGGCCGTGCGTTACGGGAAAAGCCTGAGCGGCATACGATATGCGGTCATGGCGGGCAAGGACTACAGCAGAACGCCGGCGGGTCCAATCCCGGATGAAATTCTAAGCAGTTACACGAACAATTAAACATTCACCAAAATTATAATAGTATGGAATACACAAACATCATCACAAAGCAAAGAGAGTTCCGTATCCGTAGACTGCAGACAAAAGCGAAGTACGACGGAGAGGAGAGTGCATTAAGCCTGAAATACCAGGCCGAGAGACAGAAGATCCGGAATGAGAAAGAACGTGCGCTCCTGGCGATCGACATGGAGGAAGACGCTTTTTTGCAGGCGTACCGGAACCAAAAGAAATGCGAGGAGCAGGCCGAATAACAAATCCCCGTCCGGAGCGGTGGCAATATACATTATTTTCAAATCAGTCCCTCACATTATAATATGCACGGCTGCCGCCCGGACTTTTTTTAATGAAAAACAATAAGAATATGGAAGCGACATACAAATGGACAGACTATTTCACGCGGCAACGGCTTAGCTGCCGTTGCGAGCTGCTTAGCCGGACGCAGACCACCGCAACGATAAAACTGATCGGATACGGACCGCGAGGCCGTGTACCCGGAAGCATCATGCGTGTGAAGCTGGAGAGCGTCGGCATAAAACGTGTCAAGCCGGTGCAGATGGATCTGAGCTGGCACGACTGGACAGATATTTAGGTGTTCTACGCCTGCAACCTGAGAGACGGTCACGCCGGAGCTTGGGAAAGCTCAATAAATCGCCACAAGTGGTATCGAATCCCACCGTGGCCGCAAATTATCAATCACAAAAAATCAAAAACGTATGGACAAAATCAATTACATTTACAAAGTGTTCCTGATAGTTTTTCCGGATGCGGAGACCAGGATCGTGCGAGAGATTTACCGCACTACTTCAAACCAAAAAGCGAAGATGTACCAAGAGGTATATCAAGAATTTTTGAATGAGCAACTGCAAGTGGAAGTGCTTGGAGCCAAGTACGACCGCGAAGACTGCCTGTTGACGATCCACCGATACGAAGACATTGATGATTTGCCATTCTAAAGACCGAAGATTATGAAAAAATTTGATTTGGAAGCGGCGAAGAATGGAGCCGCTGTGTGCCTGCGAGACGGAACGCCGGTTAAGATACTGGATTTCGATTTCAACGGTCGAATAATCTATAAGAAAAAGTTTATCTATCCAAACGGAGCAGAACTGTATGAATTAGCTCATTGCGATAAAGAAGGTAACGGATTAAGGCTATGTTTAATAAACGAACCTGATAAAGAATTTGACCTTTTTATGGCTCCCGTTTACGGATACGCTTGCATCTACAAAGACACGATGACGAGCGTTTTGTCAACGAACTATATACACGAAACGTATGAAGAAGCAAGAAGAAATATGACAACAGGTCCGGACGAAGAGTTTTTCTGCATAGCGCGTCTGGAAATGTTTTTCGAGAAGGAAGGAGGCGAGGAATGAGCGACAACCCCAAAAAGATAGCGTTGAAAATAAGGATAGAATACGCCTTATGGACGGAAAAATACCAAGTCGTGATCGAAGACGAAGAGAAGATTGCGGAGTTCATGAAGAATTTTTCCGGCAAACTGAATGATAACGTGACCATCAACACGGTGACAAGTGCATTTATAAACAAAACCTATACCAATGGAAAAGAGAAAATTACAAAAGAGTGAAATACATGAACTGGTTGAGCAATACCAGGACCTCACGGATGATCTGAAAAGATACCGCAAGCTCATGTGGAGCCGCGACTTCCGGAACGCTGTCCCGGAGATGAGAAAAAATGCTAAAATACAAGCAGCGTTTTTCAAAGCTGCTCTCAACGCGACCGTTGACACGCTGATCGACCAAGACGCGCTGCCTACCAACACGGCCATTGACGCGCTGTTCAACCGATTCATCACCTTCAAAACGAAATGGATGGTAAGCGACTACCTGCGCAATAACCGTAAAAAATCAAAGCAATGTTTGGAGTAGTTCTATTCGCGTTCGCGTGTTTTATCGTGTTCCCGGCGGTAATCACGCTTGCATGTATCGTGCTGGATTCCATCGAAGACTGGCACAGCAAAAGGAAGGAGGCCCGGAATGGTGAAAACGTGGATTAAAGCAATCATCTACGCTGTCGTGGCAGTCGCATTGGCGGCCACAACCACCACGACCGTACTCCAGGGAAAGCACTTGAAGGACGTTCGACATCAGGTGGCCGAGCAGAGCCGCGTGATAGACTCCCTGCTGACTATCCGGCACAACCTAATAGACGTGGAACTCAACGTCACGGACAAGTCCGTGGCGAAGATCTACGGACGCTACAATACCGGCACGATTTCGATGCCGCACGAAAGAGTTTATAAGTTAGTGATAGATTCAAGCAATGTTAAAATCAGATAGTTATGGAAAAATCATGTATATGGAATTTCAATTATGCAAATAATGCAAGCAGACTGCCGAAAAGCTGGGAGGAGTTTTGCGAAATGTACCCGATAAAAAGAAAAGAATACTTTGTTTCATCGGCAAGTGTTATTGCAAACACACTTTCAATAAAAGGGGATAATAGCGAAAGATTGGTTAATTCAGACTCTAATGTTCTTCCAGATCACGCAACCGCAGAGGCCGTCCTCGCGCTGTGCAAGCTCATCCAGCTTCGAGACTGCTACAACGGAGACTGGGTGCCGGACTGGTTAGATTATTTTCAAACTAAATATGTTATATATTTTAACGAAAAAGGTATTATCAAAGGAGACAGGACGACAAGTAGTGACATTTTGTATTTCAAAACCGCTGAGATTCAAGACGAGTTCCTTCGCTGCTTCCGCCCAATCATCGAGCAACTGAAGCCGTTATACGGAATTAAGGAAGGAGGCGAGGAATGATCAACAGCCTCGAAAGCGAACGGTTAGAACGGCTGATAGAAAACAAGGAAAGGCGTTACCAAAAACTGAAGGCGGAGAAACCGGATGATCCCGCGCTGCTCTATCTGAATAGTGAAATCACGTTCCTGCGCGACAGCATATTGCCGATAGTGCTGAGCAACACCACCGTGGACTACATTGAAATCCGAAACCACGTCACACGGAGTCTACGCATCCTTGAACGGCATCCGCTGGCCAGGCGAATAAACGACCTGCTGATTCACTTCCACCTTAAGGATCCGGGAATCGTGACACCGTTGGCCGCGCTGTCATCGAACCTTCGCAGCACGGATACGATTGTCACCGACTTGGAAATAAACGGACTTTCAGAGCAGGTTTTTCCTGTTTATTTTGCGCAGCCTGATTATTACCGATTAGACAAAAACTAACCACCTATGAGAAAAGACAATGAAAAAGATATAGAGAAGCAGGAACAGGATAAGGAGAAGGAAAAGCCTGTTATAAAGTCGCAGATCGAGCGCATACGCGACTTCATCACGGAAAAGTACGACTTCCGATACAACGTGTTGACGCAAACGCTTGAATACCGTGAGCTGAACGGTTTTGGATACGAACAACTGTCCGACCAGATCAAAACGGATATTGTTATACAGCTGAAGCAGATGATGTATAAGAAACCGAAAGAAGACCTGGACGATCTGTTCAACAGCTCCATGATACCGCGCTTCGACCCGCTGAAGGAGTACTTCAACACTATACCCTACAACGGAGACGGCCATATCGCACAGCTGGCCAACTGTATCGTGCTGGACGAGCCGGACAAGATGATCGACGGGAACCGTTACCAAGACCTCTTCCGGGCCTACTTCGAGAAATGGCTGAAAGCGTGCTATCTTTGCGCCACAGGCCGCCTGGTCAATGACGTGATGCTGATCCTGATCGGGGCGCAGGGACGGTTCAAGACATCGTTCCTCAACTACCTCACTCCGAAGAGCCTGGAAGACTACCGCGTATGCTCCCACATCAACCCGACGCTGACCGACTACAACACCAGCAACTTCCTCGCCGAGAAATTCTTCGTTAACGTGGACGACCAGATGGAGAATATCTTTGGCAAGGACTACAACAGCATGAAGGCCATCATATCTGCACCCGACATCACCAACCGCAAGCTATACAGGGCCACGCACCAGCGGAGAAAGCGCATCGCCAGCTTCTGCGGATCTGTGAACGAGAGTCGATTTCTGCGTGACAGCAATAACCGGCGTTACCTTTGCTTCGCCATCACAGACATCAAACCGGGCTACATCAACATCGACATGGACAACGTTTGGGCGGAGGTGAAGCACAAGGCGGATGCCGAGAATCGCATGTACATTTTCGGGAAGGAAGACTACCGGCTCATCGACCTGATGAACACCAGCTTCGAGGCACCAACAGAAGAGGCGGAGATCCTCAGTTCCGTGTTCAGTCCGTATGACGAGCGCAAAGCAGACGGAAGCCCTGTTTTCTACATGCAGTTTACAGACATCATGCGCGTTTTACGGGAGGAATCGAATAACAACTACCTCAAGATATTTAACCTGCAAACCGCCATGAGAAAGTACGGTTTCCAGACGCGCAGTGTGAAGATGCAGCGTTTCTCCATGCAGCCGCGAAACCTTTACGCCGTGCAGCTGATCAACCCGGTACAGGGAATGGTGGACAGGCTTTATCTTTACAGAAAAGACATATAATTCATAAACAATTAAACCAAAAACGTATGGAAATTATCAAAACACTATCCAAAGAATTAAAGTGTATCCAACGTGATACACTACTTAGAATCAACAACGCCGATTTGATAGAACGGCAAGACCAGGCCTCATGGTTTACCCATGGGAGATTTTTTGTGTGTTGTCCAGTTTGCAGAAACATAATCAATTTCTATGAAAGAATCAAGGAAGGAGGCGAAAAATGATACTATTTAGAATAGACAACTTAAAAGAAAAACGTGGAATATGGCGTACTTGGGAAGGAGAATGGCGGCCAGTGTTCGATGACATAATACCCAATGGGAAAAACCGCAACCTGCCGATGGAAGACAACATAATTTACAAAGGTGGTTGGTTTGCGGCCTGCGAATCTCTTGAAACGCTTTCCGATTGGGTCCCATTCGATGATATGGATGAACTTGAGAAAGCTGGCTTTTGTATCACGAAATGGAGCGTAAACGAATGCTATACGAAAAAATTAAACCCAAAAGAGACTATTTTTAAAAGAAGATGCGCCAAGATGCTGGAAAAATTACCGGCTTTGTTTCTTTGTGTTTAAAATCTGCAAAATTATGACAGTAAGAGAGACAATAGAATATTTGAAAACACTTGATCAGGAGTCGAGAATATATCTACAGTACGATTCCTTCATGTGGTATGAACTTTCTCCATCGTTTATCGAGACCATTGAATGTGATGATATACTCTATTTTGAAGCTCGTAGCTTGGGAGTGAAAACCACAGACTATAAAATACTTGGATGAAAGGAGGTATGCAAAAATGGAAGGCAAGCTAATTACAAAAAACGAGGGCTCCTTAATGTATCATGATAGCGGGATTTCGTGTATGAAAATTCCGATGTGGAAAAACAAAAAACTACGAAAAGAGTTTGAAGATATTATAAACAGGAACGGAATAGATACCATGCTTGAACTACCGGATTATGTTATTACGAAATTCATATTAGACGTGCTTGATTCGTTAGAATATGTCGCAAGAAACGCAAAAATACACACTTCAATCACTTAGTGTCTGGAATATGACTTCCCATAAGTCGCTTTCCGCAACAAAAAAAACAGAAAACGACTGAAAACCCAACCGGAAAAAACATATCTTTGCCGCGTCAAATTAAGTATTAATATATGAAATTTTTGAAACACAGCGGGACGCAAGTGTGCCGGACAGGGAAACCACCGGCAAGGCCATTACTTAAGCCTGACAGCACCTCGTGTCCCGCTGCTTTTTTATTATGTCAAATTTAAGTAAAAGTCACGCCCGGACTCAAAACGGGAACCCACAACCCAAACGCCCCTGGTGCGGCCAGGACAACCTGAAACTCCGCACCGGCCATTTCGACACCCTGTGCAAGTGGCTCGACGTTGACCATCTCCACCACCCCGTCAAAGACTACGCCAAAGCCATAAACGAGGTGCTGATTGACATGGCCAATGCAAAGGGAAAGCGTCATGCAGAACTTTACTCGAAAGTGTTTGAACTGCGCGAGGATCTGATTAGCCTCGACAGACAGATCGACACCCTGATGAAGAAAGGAGGCCCGCGATGCAACTGAGCCAGATCGACACCCGCAAAACCCCGTCCCTCTCCGAACTCTTCGGGCTGGAGGCCGACGGCAGCGTGAACATCCGCGACAGCTACATGGCCGCCCTCTGCAACGAAATGCGGAAAGTGCTGCCAGTCCTTATCGAGGTGAACGAAGACGAGGCCGACGTTTCGGCCGCCATCGGCGTCATTGGCCGCGCGGCCGCCGCGTTCCAGCGCGTCATCGACGAGCTTTCGTAAACTATGTGTATAAAGTACACACGAACGGCCTTCCGGGGCCGTTTTTTTATGTCAGGTAGTCGGCGGAGGAGGGGAATTGGGGGCGTTCTGGCGGCGGAGTGCTAACTACCCTAACTACAAAAAACGAGTTTTCCGAAAAACACCGCTAACTACCTAACTACCTAACTACCGACAGCCCATATTATTGACTATTATATATTTAAGTAAGTAGTAAGGTAGTTATGGTAGTTAGCACTCGGTTATTTTTAGTCGTTTTTCGGCCTTTTTTCGGCCTCGGTAGTTAGGTAGTCGGTAGTTAGCACCGGTTTTAAACTTTTGTACTTTTGTGTTTTTCCATCCGTTTTGACTTCTATGTTGTGTACTTTCTACACACAAATTTCCGATTTCAGGATGACGAAATCGGGTTTCAGAGTGTATGCTTCTGTTTTCATAAGTCTGTAAACACACGTTTTCTCAAATACTTACGTGTTTTCAAAAAAAATACTTGAAGTATTACTTTAAGTAAATTTATTTTGTATCTTTGCGCCAGCGATTTACGAAAAAAGTACCACCAATAAAATCACAAAAGAAATGAGCAAAGAAGAAAACATCAACGAAGTGGAACGCGCCGCGAAAACGGTGCAGATCACAGGCCGCGTGAGCCAGGCCGTGAAAGACGAGTTTGAGCAGCTCCGGGAAGCAGGAGGCTACGAAACCTTCTCCTTATTCATGGAAGCACTCTTGGAACGGTATAACAACCCGCTCAAAATCAACAAGGAGTACGTTGCTGAAATCCAGCAGCTGAAACAGCAAGTTTCGGATTTACAGCAGAAAGTGAAAGAATGTTATGCTGACAATGAGGCCGCCTGCGAAACGGTCAACGAGGAACGCGCCAAGTACGCCGACCTGAAAGCCAAGTACGATGAACTGTCAAAGGCTAACATGCAGCAGGCCGGACGGCTGGAAGAGCTTGACGGCATCCAGCACAAGATGGACGGTCACATACTGGTTCCTGTTGACGAGCTGGATATGCGCTGCTTGAAATATCTAGCCGACCGCGAGAACAAGAGCCGCAAACGCGAGGACATCACGCCAGCCGTCTTCTTCATGTTCGCCGTCCGCGAGATGCTTATCAAAGGAAACAAATTCGCTATCGACAGCGTACCAGACTCCGTAATTGCCAAATTCAAATCCGAAATCGCAAATGGCAAATAATCTCTTAGTTAAAACGCTGCTGAAATCCGTGCTTCCGTCGGTGCAGAAGTTTGTGGAAAGCGGAAAGATTGACACGCTTTTCCGTGAGCTGAAATCCCGTTTTGCTGACCGTCTTAGAGACTCTGAAAACAGCACCGTTGAAATCTTAATAACCACAGAGGATGACGGTCTTGAATACGTCAGCTTTGTTGAACTTGGCAGAGACCTCCGTATCAAGCAAGTAATGCACCAGCAGCGTCTTTCCGAACTTGTTAAAACATTATTCACCCAAGCAGATCTGTAACTATGCCTATAGGAATACAATCAAAACACGAACGAGACAGCTTCGACGATTTCCTTGACACTCTGAAGGAAGATCGCGAGGTGATCCAGGAGACCACTATTCCGGAACCTGAACCGGTTGAACCGGAAGACACTCTACCTGGTTTTGACGATCAGCCGGTTGCCGATCCGGTCATGGAACACAAAAAACTGGAAGTGGCCATGATACCGGCCGAAACCATTGTTGACGTGATCGACACCACGGCTGTTTCCGTCAACTCCTATATCGCGCAGGAACACCAGGAAGGAGCCAGCGCGGAGGAAAAAGAGTCGCTGAAACACGCGGTTGCCAACTACCTGAAGGATACCGACATCGACATTTCTCCCGGAAAACTGTGTCTGATCCTGATCCTGATGATCTACGCTCCAAAGACGTTACAGGCGTTCCAGGCGCGGAAGCAGAACCAGGAAAACGCGGCTCTCCGTGCAAGGATCCAATACCTTGAACAACAAATGCCACAGCATGAAAAGGAGGTGAAAAATGGCGAGGTATCCGCGTAGTATCATTCTTGTTGGAGTAAACGGAACTGGTAAAACGTCCTTTGTAAAAGAAATACTCGAACACACAGTAAATGAGAAAAACCGTGCGTTGATCGTGACTCCAGATCCTGCTGAATGGAGACAGGTTGAAGAGGTTTCAGGACGTGAAATTGCCACATTCAAAGGAATCCGCAAAATCATCTACCACGCTGAGGCGATGGAGGAAATACGTCGTTACTACAGCAACGGGATGTTGATATTCGACGATGCGCGTGTGTATATCCATGCACAGTCCGATGACTTTATGCAGTGGTTGCAGATCCGCCGCCGCCAAGTCGGTGTTGACTTCTTCTGCTGTTTCCACGGTCTCACGCAGGTACCGCCTGTGTTCTTCACCTTCGCCAGTAACATCGTGCTTTTCTACACTAAAGACAATATCAAACGGCGTGCGGAGTATGTGGACGAATCCGACTTCCAGGCCATACAGGACGCGAAGGCGCGTATCGCCAAGAAGGTTGAGTCCGGCAATCCGTACTACTACGAAATCATCACCCTGGACAAACGATTTTCATTAAAGCCATGAAAGAGCCTATTTGGTCGAAACCTCGAACGCTGAAGGAACTGGCCGCCTACTATGCCGTTGACAAACGCACGCTGAAAAAGTGGCTGTCGTGCGCCACGCTCGGAAGCATCAAGCCTGAAACCGGGCGTTTCTTCTCGATCCGGCAGGTCAAGGTCATCGTCGCTCACCTCGGAGACAACGAAGAGGCTTTTTCGCCGGAC
>Ga0310691_10004164_pt1 | contig 16537 bp, 19 predicted proteins | sample 176DNAGHGlowgp2_FD_203887 | JGI IMG/M metagenome (GOLD analysis project Ga0310691, IMG submission 203887) | Sheep rumen microbial communities from Palmerston North, Manawatu-Wanganui, New Zealand - 1766 DNA GHGlow gp2 (v2) (version 2) | ecosystem: Host-associated > Mammals > Digestive system >...
TCTTGTCGTTCTTTTCGCTGTTTATCATCGTGTTCATGGTCAACGTGGTGGCGCTTTCGGCTGCAGGCATGAGTTTTGAAGATGGTGCAGTGTCGTTCCTGACTTGTTTCAGCAATTATGGTCCTGGCACAGGCATCACGGGTCCAAGTGGGACGTTCGACAACATCTCTAACGCCGCCAAATGGCTGCTTTCGTTCGACATGCTGGTGGGCCGTCTCGAAATCTTCACCATTTTGCTGCTTTTCACCAAAAGTTTCTGGCGCGCCAAGTGAAATCTTGGGTTCCATTTTGTGCTTTGTTCCCATAATGCTTGATATGAGGTGGTAAAAGCAGAAAAAATGTCAAAATGTCACAAATGCATGATATAATCTTTTGATTTAGTGACATTTTGTCATAAAACAAGCCAAATTTTCGCCAAAGCAGAATTGGTTAGGATTTTGATGGAGTCCGGGCGTTTCAAATGCGAAAATCAGAAAGGAAAAACAAAATATGAACTTCAACCAATTCACAATCAAATCGCAGGAAGCCATCAACAAGGCTATGGAAATTGCGCAGTCGCACCAAAGCCAGACGATTGAGAGCTTCCACTTGCTCAAGGGCATGATCCTGAGCGACGACTACTTGGTGCCCAACCTGATGAAGAAGTTGGGCGTCAACATGACGCGGCTCAACGAGGCCCTTGACCAGACCATCAAGTCGCAACCGCGCTCAAGCGGTACAGAGTTGTATTATTCCTCAGAGGTCAGCCGCGTGTTCAACGACGCTATGACCTTGGCCAAGAAGATGGGCGACGAGTACATCTCCATCGAACACCTGCTGTTGGCCATCTTCGAGAGCAACAGCATGACCTCGCAGATGATGAAAGACCAAGGCATCCGCAAGGACGACCTCGAAAAGGCCATCCAGCAGTTCCGCAAGGGCAAAAAAGTGGACTCGCAAGATGCCGAACAGAACTACGACAGCCTGAACCGCTTCGCCAAGAACCTGAACGAGTTGGCCCAACAAGGCAAGCTTGACCCCGTGATTGGCCGTGACGAGGAAATCCGTCGTGTGCTGCAAATCCTGAGCCGACGCACCAAGAACAACCCTATATTAATTGGTGAGCCGGGTGTGGGTAAGACCGCCATCGTGGAGGGCTTGGCCCAGCGTATCGTCAACCGCGACGTGCCTGAGAACCTGAAGACGAAGACCGTGTTCAGTTTGGATATGGGCGCTTTGCTGGCTGGCGCAAAATACAAGGGCGAGTTTGAGGAACGTCTGAAGAACGTCGTCAAGGAAGTCGTGGACAGCGACGGCGAGGTCATCCTGTTCATCGATGAGATCCACACCTTGGTAGGTGCAGGCGGTGGAGAAGGCGCCATGGACGCGGCCAACATCCTGAAGCCGGCCCTGAGCCGTGGCGAGTTGCGTGCCATCGGTGCCACCACCTTGAAGGAATACCAGCAGTATTTCGAGAAGGACAAGGCGCTGGAGCGTCGTTTCCAGAAGGTCATGATCGACGAACCTGACGAGGCTTCGGCCATCAGCATCTTGCGTGGCCTGAAGGAGCGTTACGAGACGCACCACCATATCCGTATCTTGGACGAAGCTATCATCAGCGCAGTGCAGCTTTCGGTGCGTTACATCAGTGACCGTTTCCTGCCCGACAAGGCCATCGACCTGATCGATGAGGCCGCTTCGCGACTGAGGCTGCAAATCGACTCGATGCCAGAAGAGCTTGAGGACGTGGAACGCGCCATCCGTCAGTTGGAGATCGAACGCGAGGCCATCAAGCGCGAGAACGACACCAAGAAGGTGGAGGAGATAGGGAAGGAGATTGCCGAACTTAACGACAAACGCTCCGCCATCAAGGCAAAGTGGGAGACCGAACGCAACTACGTGGAACTCATCCAGAAGGAAAAGAGTAACATCGAGACCTACAAGCATCAAGCCGAGGTGGCTGAGCGTGACGGCGACTATGGCCGTGTGGCAGAACTGCGTTACGGCAAGATACGCGAGGCTGAGGCTGCCATCGAGAAGGCCAAGGCCGACTTGAGAGCGGCTCAAGGCGACCACCCGCTGGTGGATGAGGAAGTCGGGGCCGACGATGTGGCAGAGATCGTGTCGCGTTGGACGGGCATCCCGGTCAACAAGATGATGCAAAGCGAGCGTGAGAAGCTGCTGCACCTCGAAGACGAGCTGCACAAACGTGTGGTGGGTCAAGATGAGGCCATCACTGCCGTGAGCGACGCCATCCGTCGTAGCCGTGCGGGCTTGCAGGACGCCAAACGTCCTATCGGTTCCTTCATCTTTATGGGTACCACGGGCGTGGGTAAGACCGAGTTGGCCAAGGCTTTGGCTGAGTTCCTGTTCGACGACGAGAACGCCATGGTGCGTATCGACATGTCGGAGTATCAGGAGCGTCACACGGTGTCGCGACTCATCGGTGCGCCTCCAGGATATGTGGGCTATGAAGAGAGTGGCCAACTGACTGAAGCCGTGCGTCGTAAGCCGTATTCCGTCATCTTGTTGGATGAAATCGAGAAGGCACACCCTGACGTGTTCAACATCCTGCTTCAGGTCTTGGACGACGGTCGTCTGACCGACAACAAGGGCCGTACGGTGGACTTCAAGAACACCATTGTCATCATGACCTCCAACATTGGCGCCAACATCATCCAGGACAACTTCGCCCACCTGACCGATGCCAACGCCGAGGAAGTCTTCGAGAAGACCCGCAACGAGGTGATGGAGCAGCTGAAGCAGTTCATGCGGCCTGAGTTCTTGAACCGTGTCGACGACATCATCATGTTCAAGCCTTTGGACGAGAACCAGATTGCCGACATCGTCAGGATGCAGTTCCGCAGCGTGCAGAAGATGCTGAAGGCCAACGACATCAGCATCGACATCACCGATGCCGCCGTCGACTTCATCGCACGCCAGAGCTACAACCCGCAGTATGGCGCGCGTCCCGTGAAGCGTATGATGCAGCGTGAGTTGCTCAACTCGCTCTCGAAGATGATCCTTGCCGACAGCGTCGACAAGACGAAGACCATCATCGTCGACGTGAACGGCGACAGCTTGATTTTCAGGAATTAAGCCTTCACCAATGTAAATGCAAAGCCAAGGAGTGCGAAAGTGCTTCTTGGCTTTTTTTATATAGACTATCAGCTTACGTTATGACGTTATTTCTTTTTTTAAGTTCTTTATCCTTAACTAAATGCTTGGTGAACCCACTCAACATAGTCACACCCCAAACACCTTCTTATAGTCGATTTTCGTGTATTTTGTTGTAGGATACATATTGCCGGTTTCCCTATATGGCTTAAAACAATTTTCGGGTACGATTATCCTGTCTCTTCTTCCGAAAAGCTCTTGGAGAATTTTGAATCTGTCCGAGTTGAACTTGCTCTTGGCATCACAGATAAGTTTGTAATATTGATTATCAGGGCCTTCATAATATTCGGTCACAAGCTCAGCCTGAGATTCCAATCCTTCTATGTCGCGTCTCAGAATGTCCTCTGGACGGGCAATGTCTTCCGATAAGGCATCGCTGACGGCCAGTTTCATCATTGCCTTGGTTAGTTCCTTTTCGTTTCCATGAAAATGTTGCTCAATACTTGATACCACAAGTTCGACACGTTTGATAAAGAGATTAATCTCATCGGCTGATTGCCCATTGTGGTTGTGAGTCTCGGCTCTCACCATTCTGTTCTCTTCGTCCCAATCCGTTTCCTTGACCGAAATCCTTAAGGTGGTCTGGTAACGTCGTCCACAAAAACTCCACGATATTCTGATGGGGCACTCGCCCTGCTTGTTGGTTCGCTTTTCCAAGGTGAATCTTACTGGCATTTTCTTTCTTTTTTGGACTGCAAAAATAGGGAAAAAAACCGAAATACGCACGTTTCTCGCACGTGATTTTCAAAAATTATATAATTGTATTTCAGCGATTTGGAAAAAAAATTCATTCGTTGCAATAATCCCAATCGTATTAGGTGGCAGAAATTTCAAAAAACTGTTCTTTAAAATCAAGTAAAAATGCGATTAGGAATCGTTGGATCAAGGGAGTTCTTGGACTACTCTCTGCTGACTGCCACAGTCGACAGCTTCGTGGAAAAAACCAAGATCAAAGTGGAGAAAATCGTATCAGGTGGCGCCAAGGGCGCCGATTCGTTAGCCGCCCGCTACGCCTCGGAACACGGCTATCCGCTCGAGGAGTTCAAACCCGATTACGGCAAGTACGGTCGCGGTGCCCCGCTGAAGCGAAACACCGACATCGTGGAAAACTCCGACATCATCCTCGCCTTTGTGACGGCCTCAAGCCGAGGCACTTGGGACACCATCAGGAAGGCGCAAGCGAAGAACAAAATTGTGAGGATCTACAACGTCTGAGTCCCTTAGGGGACTCGGACTCCCCTCTAAATCAAAGTGTAACAAAAACAGAAAGAAACATGACAACTTGCGAATGGTGCGGAAGGCGCTTCCCCGACGGAGAAGGCTACAGGGGCGGCCCGCGATGGAACAGACGATACTATTGTTCCAGAAAATGTCTTCTCGAAGGCGAAAACAACTTGTCGAGCGCCGATGAAACGGAGGACAACTTGACCATCTTCCAAAGAGCCGGACGATGGCTGAAAGACCTTGTCATCACGGTCGTCGTTATCATCGTTATCGTCATTTTAATCGGGTTAATCCTATGAAAACAAACGACGACTTTGGGCTTGATGCTGAAGAGGCGAATCTTCGCACAACCTTTGTTTGCGACAGAGCAGCAGCACGTCAGGGAAGGAGAAAAAGAAAAGATTCTTTGGACCATGAAAGAGACAGAGTATATGCTTCGGCCATGGATGAAAAAAGAGACTTAGCAGCTGGATTCTTGTTTTACGCACGGTTTACGCACATAAAATATTAAATTTATTTCATTGTGTTATAGTGTTTTACAACTTTTTTGAGTCCGTTGCATTTCGTTCAATCGTATTATATGCCGAAAACCAACAAACAAACACACAATGAGCACCAAAAAAACGCACAAGCAACAAGAGAGAAAAAGAAAAGAGCAACTGCAAGCCCGCGCCAACATCGACGCCTTCCGCACCCAGCTTGAAATGAAAATCAGGGACCGCTTCCCAGAGCTGGGCACCGACCACCCCGCCGTCGTCGCCGAAATGGATGCCATCTGCGCCGCCGGACTCGCCGAGGGGATGATCGTCCTGGGCAAAATGGTGACCGGTATCCGCACCGAAATGGGAGTGAACCCCGAGGCCGACAAAGGCTCGCTCATCGGCGCCATCGTGCCCTACGTGCTCGGCATCACCATGGAAAACCCGATCGAGAATGGCCAGCTCGACACCACCTTGGCCAACGCCGCCGAAATCAAGACGCCACTGCAAGTGAGGCTCTACTTCGACAACGAAGTCCGCAACCAGGTGGTGGAATGGGTGAAGGCCCGCTACCCCAACGTGACCACGCGCCTCGGCCAGCCCATCGTGAAACTGCCCAATGTGGTGGTCGAGTTCAAGAAGGTGGTAAAAGACCCTGATTTTCAATATCTTTTGGAACAATAAATCAAACCTAATGAACAAACATGGCTTTAACGGCATACGGACCATTGTGGTAGTGGCTTCAGACGCCCCGGATGACCAATGGATAATTAAACGGTACAACCAAAAAACAAGGCGTTCACTGCTCTCAATCTTTAAGAGCAGTGGCTACGCCTGCGCTCAAGCGATGGAAAAATTCGGAAACTTTTATCGCCCATACGCCATATTCAACATGTCGGTTGACGCAGCAAAGAAGATCTGTGGCAAGTACCAGCGAACCTCGTTTGTGTTTAGTGTTCTGAACGAAGAGGGCGTGATTCACAGCGAGTATTATATAAAACAAGAACAAGACCCAACACTCCCGTATAGCAAACAAGCCAATGACTTTACCAAAAACGACGAGTGCGACACTTTGGCAAATACGTCTAATCCAGATGGTAATCTTATGGTAATTGGTAAAAAGTTCAAATATGGTATTCCGTACCAAACTCTTCATTCGATAAATGAAACAATCTGTGAAAACCTAAAGAGAATGGTGGCTATTGAAAAAAATCGTGGGAATCATACAATTACGGAAGAAAGGGCGCTTGAATTTACGATCAACGGAGTCGGTATGTCTCCGTGTTTATGGCGAATGGCAACAACAAAAGGACTATTATGACTCCAATGAACATCCGGATCGAAAAACAAGACATGCAAACCGCCATGCTCATCGAAACAGACCTTGACCAGATTGTCGCCGAGAATTTCGGCGACATCTGCGAGGCTTTGGCAAAACACATCAATGCTTTGGTGGAACTGCAAAACATTCAATACCAAAATATTAAAGCAGATGAAGTGGTCGACATCATAAAAAACAGTGGCGATGCCAATGAAGCCGCCGAGCGTCTTTGCCAAAAACTCGACATTAGTATGGCCGCAGCCCAGCTTGTCCTAAAAACCCCTTTAAATGGATTGGATCAGATGCTTGATTCCAATTATTTGGACTCGAAAATCGAGCAATACATGGGTAGCATACAAGCTGTAATTTGGCCTCTTTTTTCTTATTAGTTGATGGTCGAATGTGGAAAAATAGTATTTTTGCAGAAATAATAAAAGAATAATAATTATGAATAACATTGCAACGGTTGATCCTTTTATTCTGGATCCCAAAAATGAATTGTATAATCAACTGTCATCAAATCCTCCAGAATGGTGGAACACACTCAAGCAAGATAGTGATTTGTACATTGAAGTTCGCAAAAAAAATGTCGTAGAGGTTTATTATCAAGGTGGAACATTGGCAAAATTGGTATTCGACAAGAAAACTAAACAAATTACACCAATAGCCCATCCAAAATATCTTGGGCACAAGGACAACGGAGACCTTCATTATTACAAAAATGATAATAAACACACCCCTATTTATCAAGATTGTTCCAAATGGCTGACAAACGGGATAGAAAAAATGAAAGAGAACATCGAAGATAATTATACTGAAAAGCACAAACATATTGAAGAGATTTCCGAAAAAAAAATACAAGGACAATTAATCGTAAACAATAGGGAAAATTATCTTGATTCAGAGTTTCAACATAGATTATATGCGGGGGAAAGAAAGCAGATTCGCATTGACCTCGTGAGAATCGAAAACAATCAAATAGTGTTTGAAGAATTGAAAAAAATCAATGATTCTCGTCTTCATACTACAAAAGCAGTTGGACCAGAAATACTACAGCAAATGAATGAATACGATGTGTTTATCACTCAAAATCAAAGCTCATTGTTGGAGTATTATAAAAAACTGATAAAGATAAAAGAAAAATTGGGATTGCCATTACCAGTAATAAATGACATAAATACACTTATCATCAATCCAAATCCAGTATTGATAATTGCAAACAATTATGATGATAAAAAAGGGAATAAAATAAGAGAAACGAGACGAAGCCAAATTGAACAAACATTGCTGGACAAGGCCATAAACTATCGTTTTTTTGATATTTAGATTAAGGTTTGTTTGTCGCTAATTATTAAAATGGAACGCAATCAAAACAATATAAAGTTTATCATCCACCGTGGTTCCCACCAAATCGGTGGGAACTGCGTGGAGCTTGCCACGGCAAACACCAAAATCCTCGTCGACTGTGGCCTGCCTTTGGATTTCGAGGAGCAACCTGCGGAGGTTCAAGAAAAGATCCTTGTAGACGCAAAGGAATGGACGCGCGATTGCGACGCCATCTTCCTCAGCCACTACCACGGCGACCATTACGGTCTGCTCCGCGAAGCCCCCGAAGGCACCAAGGTCTACGCCACCAAGGAAACGGCCAACCTGATGAAAGTGTCGGGCGTGTTTGGCGAAGACCTTACGAAACATCTTGACGTGCAACCAATTGCCGATACGGTGACGGTCAAAGACTTCCGCGTCACGAAATACGATGTCGACCATTCGGCCTTTGGGGCTTGCGCGTTCCTTTTTGAGGTGGGCGACAAACTGATCCTCTACAGCGGCGACATCAGGCTGCATGGAAAGAAAGGCGTGTTGTACAAAAATCTTCCGCGAAACGTGGATTACCTCTTTCTGGAAGGCACCAACCTGGGTAGGGGCGCGAGGCAGAAGACGGAAAAGAATGTCGAGAATGCGTTTGTCGAGCAAATCTCGTCGAATCCCGACAGCCTGCACTTGGTGTGGTGCTCTTCGCAAAACATTGACAGAATCGTGGACTTGTACAGGGCATGCTTGAAGACCAACCGGATTTTGGGCGTCGACCCTTACACGGCCTATATCTTGGAACTTGTTCACCAAACTCATCCACACATTCCGAATAAGGGATATACCGGTTTCCAAATCTATTTCCCTTGGTATTTTACGAAGAGGATGCTTGAAAAAGACGAACAATTGGTATACGGTTTGCGCAAAGGGGCGGCTAAATTGGAACAAGAGGATTTGCGGGTGAATCCGTCGAAATATGTGTTGGTTTTCCGTCCGAAGCTGCTGGCCGACCTCAAAAATCATCTTGCCGATACGAAGGTATGTCTCACCAACTCCGTCTGGGCGCAATACTGGGAGCAGGACAAGCCTGAAATCAATAGCCTGAAAGCTTGGCTGGCGGAAAAGCCCGAACTGAGGAAGAAACTGCCCGACATCCATACCAGCGGACACGCCGACATTGCCTCGCTGCAACAGATTGTCGAACATATCCAGCCAAAGCTGATCGTCCCCATCCACACCGAACATTCGGAGGACTTTGGGCCGCTTTTTCCAAACAATAGTGTGATGGAGGTTGCTGACGGAATTCGCTATTCATTGATAGATCCATCAATTTGGAGGTCCACAAAGAGTTTTGAGGATTTGGAACTCGGCTTTTATATGACCCATGTGTTGCCAAAGTTTTCGTCAATCGTCATTACTGCTTTTTTCAAGAATCCTGGGGTTTCGCCAAGAATCATGTTGACCGAAAATACACGCTGGTATGAATGGACTGAGGAAAGAACAGTTAGTATTACTCTGAGCAAGAATCCTGTCGTGATTGAGGGTGAGGAAAATGAGATACCTGCCGAGGCCATAGAAAAAGCAAAAAAATGGGTTGTCCTAAACTACGAGTTGCTGATGAAACACTGGAACGGCGAGATTGATTCCAAGGAATTGCTTGACAACCTCATAGAAATCTGATTGTAAAAACAACTTAAACTTATGCGAATTATACATATCTCTGATACTCATGGAAAACATGAGCAGTTAATTGATTTGCCCGAAGCCGACATCATCGTCCACACGGGCGACTTTACCGAGGATGGCACCGAGGAAGAGGTCAAGGACTTCGTTGAATGGTTTGGTGGTCTGCCGTATAAGCACAAGATTTTTATTGCGGGGAACCACGACCTTTGCCTTTATGGCGCCAAGTTAGAAGGTCTGCCCGACGACGTGCATTATCTCTGCAACGACGCCATCACCATCGATGGTGTCAAGTTTTACGGCGTGCCCATGTTTGTCCAGGACGATTTGGAGGGTAACCTCCCGGAATTGTTTGGCCGCATTCCAAACGATACCGACGTGTTGCTCACACACCAGCCACCTTTGGGTATCTTGGACGAGCAAGATGGCATCAATTATGGCGACTATTACCTGTATAAGAGCGTGATGAATGTCAGGCCCCGATACCATCTTTTCGGTCACCTGCACCATACTGAAGAAGTGTATCAGGTTTTCCGCAGGGTTCGTTTTTCGAATGGTGCGAGCTGTTTGAAGGGACATTACGCTGTTTTGAAAGTTTAAGTTTTTTTGGGGAGACCAAATGTCATTGTTATTATGAAAGAAACTAGTACAAAAGTAGATATAGCCTGTGTCAATAAGGAAGAGACGGAAATGTTTCCTTGCAAAGAGTACAGAATCACCATGAACAGTGCTGATGACTATGCCCATCCATGCATTTACATTGAGTCTTTTCAGGATGACTATTGCGTTCAAGCAAGCATACAAGGCAACGTCACCAAGGTGATACGATGCGGTCAAAAAGAAACGGAGACGGTTAAAGATGTTGAGGAACGCCTTTCGCTGTGGCTGCCGAAATTGGCAAAAAGTGCCCTTGCCGATGGTAAAACCAATTACGAGTTTATGGTTCATGTTTGGGAAATAATCCATTGATAATTATTCGGAAGTGTTTTCGGAAAAAGTGTATTTTTGGCACCTAAAATCATCGGAAAAAGTGTGTTTTTTAGATATGATTTTTAAGGAAAAAATGTTAATTCAATGTTACCCAGAAAGATAGAAAAGATTAAATGAGGATTGGGTCTTTACCAAAGAAGGGATTACTTATTTGCCTGTCTATTATGTGATGTTTTTCTAGGGAGAGTCCAGTTATTCCCCTTCCATCTCAGCCGCATTAATCTCGTCGAGCAGCAGCATTGCCTTGTCGTAGTCCTTGGCGAAGACGAACACCGAGGCGTCGCCTTTGATGGTGCCGGCGGCCCATCCGGCCACGAGGCTCTCTTCCTGGAAGTTGCGGATGAGGAACTGGATGCCGTTCTCTTCCAATACGCTGCCGATGAACTCGGCATTGATCACCGAGCCTGAATAGATCCGTTTGATTTCGTTTTCCATGGCGTTACTATTTTTGATGATGCTGCAAAGTTAATCAATTTCTTTGGATTATGTATTGCTTTCTACATTTAGAAAATAACCTAAAACAGCGCTTCAGGCTTCATCTGCAAAAAATCCTCGGCATTGAGTCCGCCATCGCCTACGATGATGGCTTTGGCGTTTGGGAATTGTTTTCTGAATTCTCCTAAACCCGAATTGCTGTCGTCGGCATTGCTTTTCACCTCGATGGCGAGTAACTGTCCATTCTTCTCCAGCACATAATCCACTTCCTTCCCCTTCGCATCGCGCCAATAATAGGTCTTATAACGCCCCGCGACCGCTCCGTTAACGATATAAGCGCCAATGGCTGACTCAAACAACCTGCCCCACAAGCGCAAATCGTCGAGCGCTTCGGCAAAATGCTTCCCGCAATAAATGCTTTTCAGTGCATTGTTGAACACTTGATATTTGGGAACGCTATTCCGCTTTCGTGCGCCATCAATGGCATATTTGCTCAGTGTGCGCACCAATCCTGCTTCGCCCAACAGCTCAAGATAAGCCGCCAAAGTGGTCACGTTGCCGGCGTCTTGTAATTGTCCCATCATTTTTGTCAGTGATAGCTCCATCCCTGAATAGGCTGAGGCCAACTCAAATGACTGTCGCAGCAAGGCTGGTTTCATGATTTTTGTCCCTTGCAAAATGTCTTTGTTAATGGTGGCCTCAATGATGGAACCCGTGATGTAGTCCAACCATCGGTTCTCGTCGGAAATCAGTGGTGCGGCTCCTGGATAGGCTCCAAAGTATATGTATTGCTCCAAACTGAAGCCAAACGCATCCCGCATTTCAGTATAGGACCAATGCGGCATGACGATACGCTCGAAACGTCCCATCAGACTGTCAGCCAATCCGTAGTCGAGCATCACGCGCGACGAGCCAAGCAATACTACCTTGATGTTCAAGCCGTTGAATGTGTCGGCATCCCATTCTTTCTTGACTGCTTCGCTCCATGAGTTCACCTTTTGAACCTCATCAATGACAAGGATGTGCTCAGAAGCGCCTTCTGCTTTCATTTTCCGTCTTACGGATTCCCATATCCCACTGATCCAATGAATGTCGCTTGCGGGCACCGCATCGGCTGTAAACATGGAATAGGGTAGTGTGGAGTCGGCCAAAACCTGTCTTACCACGGTGGATTTGCCCACTTGACGTGGCCCCATCACCACTTGAATGAACCTGCGCGGCTCTTCAAGTCTACTTTTTATTATATGATATTCAGCTCTTTGAAACATATCTGTCAATTTTACTCAATGGGTTGAATAAAAATACTCAATAGATTGAATAATTTTAATGCACGGGGCAAAAATAGGAAAAATTCCGTTATCTTGTATGGTTTTGGCTATGTTTTTTACTCTTTTTCCGCATTCAGCATCACAATGGCAAACAGCATCACTGCCGCTGCAATCCATTGAACCGGCGAATAATGCGTGTCGTTGACGAAATAGTCCAATACCACGGCGGTGATGGGATACATCAGCTCAAGGAAGGTGGAAAGCGAGGCTTTCACATGGCGCAAACCGTAGTAATACAGGAAGATGGCCCCCGAACCTGTGGTCAGGCCGATGAGGGCGATAAAGAGCCAGTTGCGCGGCGTCACCTGCGAGAAGTCGCCGAGATGTCCCGCAAACAGCACGATGACAAACATTATGGCAGTAGTGAAGCCATAGCGGAAAAACGTGGAGGTGACGAAGGAATAGTTGCCCAGGATCTTCTTCGAAAACACCGTGGAACTGCCAAACGAGAAGGCGGCCAACAGCGACAGCAAGGCGGCATAGACCGTGGTGATGCCATCGGTGCTGAAGTCGGGAAGCGACCAGCCGAAAGTGAGGAAATAACCGCCAACCAAAGCGATGGCAGCCCAAAGCGCAAAGTGTCGTTTAATCCTCTCTTTCAGGATGATACGTGCCAAGATAATGGCAAAGACGGGTTGTAGTTTTTGCAGCAAAACGACAACCGAAAGGCTGTTGAAGTGCAACAGAAATAGCGACTTGACGATGGCCAACGTGCCCAAGGCGCCGCCAAAAAGGGCGATGAGGGTGAAATAAAGCAGGTCGGAGCGCGACATGGTCCTCAAATGCTTGTATTCCCTGAAAAAAAACACGTTCATCAGCGCGAAAGGGCAGAGGTGGATGACGAAGACCACGAATGCCGTGTTCAAATTATAGAGCTGCGGGGTGAGCAGGATGCCGTCGACGCCCCAAAGCATCGCGGACAAGGCTACGGCCAATGCTCCAATGGTTTTTGTATTTTGCTGGTTATCTTTCATTTATTCTTTCTTTAATCAATAGTCTTTGGTTTTCAGTCTTAAGTCCCCAAGTCCACAGTCCTTAGTCCTCCGTTTTTCATACAACGAATCATTCGCAATCGCTTCCTTCTCCCACCTTACGCACATGATGATGGAATTGACCAGATAAACCACATACATCATCGTTATCGGGAAGTTGCCGGCCTTGACATACATGAAGATGCTGACGCAGTTGATGGCAATCCAGAGCCACCATTGCTCGCTGAACATCCTGACCATCAATATCATCGCCACTACCTGCATAACGGCTTTGGCCGAGTCGGCGAAAGGCGCGAGGTCGTTGGTGAAGTGCTTCATCAACAGGCCGAAACCGATGGTGCCTACCACGATAACTGCAAGGCTGATGAGTCGCGATCTGTTCGTCATGTGGATTTTCATCACCTCGTGGGTCTCGTGGTTCATGTTTTTGGCCCAAGTGAAGAAGCCCACAAACTGCATGACGAAGTTGTAGACCGTCACACCGAAGTCGGCATAGAGTCTGGAAATCAAGGTGATGTAAAGCATCAGACAGCAGTGGATGAAGCCGAAGAGGTAGTTGGAGAGCTTGCCTTTGCCGCCCAACACCACATTGATGATGCCGCAGGCCGCCGCCACGATGTGAATCCAATAGAAACGGTCGGTCGCGCTGTCGTATTTGAACAGGATGGACATCACGGTGATGACGACGCTTACCGTCACCAACCAAATGACGTCGAAAGGCTTCCAGCCTTTCAGTTCATCTTTGAGTATGTCTTTGAATTTCTGCATATTAAAAATCAGTTTTTATATCATTTTGAAATGGTGCTTGCTATTTCCCTAACAACTTTAAAAGCAGCGGGTATCGGGAACATCGCGAAGGTGTGGAACATGCCTTCAGACTCAAGGAAAACGCCTGTCTTCCCGGTCTTTTCGTAGGTTTCCTTGAGGAACAGCGAATCGGGCTTGAGGATTTCGTCGGAACCGAAATAGACGCTGAGATTGTCGACACCGCTGAAGTCGCCGAAGACAGGGCTGACCCAAGGGTGCTTGTTCGACAGCTCGCCTTGCCAGACGGCGTTAAGGGTGATGACGCGGTCGAGTTGGAGCATCGGGTCTCTCTCTTGCAAAGCCCTCATTTCCTTCTCTTTGGTGTGGCTTAGGTCGACGCATGGCGAGAGGAGGGTGGTGGTTTTGGGTTTCTGCCAACCGTTTTTGGCCGCTTCTTGAGCCACGACGAGGCAAAGGTGCGCACCAGCCGAGTCGCCAACGAGATGGATTTCGTTGTATTGTCTTGATTCAGAGATGTTTTTGTAGAAATCAAGCACGGCTGGGATGGTGTCGGAGCAGGTGTATTCGGGCGATTTGGGATAGATGGGCAACAGGGCGTCGCAATGCGTGCGGAGGCAGAGGTCGTGGAGGAAACGCCAATGGAAAAACACGGGCGGGTAGATGAAAGCGCCGCCATGGAGATAGAGGATGAGCAGGCGTTTGGTTCTGCCCTTCGACAGGCTCAGGGGCGTGGTTTCATCGTGCTTGAACACCTGCATCTCAAATCCTTTTGAGGTGGTGAACTTCTCTGCTTCCTCGAAGAAGCCCCTGAAATAGCGTGGCACGCGCACGGGTCTGAGGTTTTCGCGGCGGCAATGCTCCAACTCTTCCATCACCTCGTCGGGCGTGGCATCGCGCAACTGCTTGAACATCAGTTTCAAATATTTATCCGTAAAAACTCTGCCTGGGTTCATAAACCTTATTTTGGGATTTGTACGGCTGCCACACTGTGACAGCCCTACAACTCTAAACTAATGCTTCTGATAAATCTTCAGGTCAAACATCGGTGCAGCTGAGATGATATGGTCGAAGATGTCGCTTTGGATGTCCTCGTAGTTGATCCATTTCTTGTCGCTGCTGAAGGCGTAGATTTGCAACGGCACGCCAAACTCGGTGGGCTGCATCTGGCGCACCATCATGGTGAGGTTGTGGTTGAGCTTAGGGTTGTTGTTCAGGTAGGCCTTGATATAGGCGCGGAAAACGCCTAGGTTGGTTTGTTGCCTGCCGTTCATGATCTCGCTCGTGTCGATGCGGTTGGCCTTGTTGTATTCGAGTATGTCTTCCTCTTTTTGTGTGAGATAGTCCTTGATGAGGGAGTAATGCTTGTATTTCTCAAGCATCTCGGGCGTGCAATAGCGGATGGTGTTCACGTCGATGTTGATGGTGCGGGCGATGCGTCGTCCGCCCGACTCCGACATGCCGCGCCAGTTGGTGAAGGGACTGGAGACCAAGCTATAGGTGGGTATGGTGGTGATGGTGTTGTCCCAATTTTGCACCTTTACCGTTGTGAGATTGATTTCCAGCACGTTGCCGTCGGCGGCACCAACGGCTATCCAGTCGCCGATGCGAAGCATGTCGTTGGCCGAGAGCTGGATGCTGCCCACGAAGCCTTTGATGGTGTCTTGGAAGACCAACATCAAAACAGCCGACATGGTGCCCAAACTGATGAGGATGGTGCTGAGCTTGGTGTCGAGCAAGTAGGCGATGATAATCAGGCTGGCAACGACATACAGCACAATCTTGATGACTTGCACCAAGCCCGTCAAAGGCTTGAGCTTGGCCATCTCATGGGTGTTGTAGATGTCTTCCAAAGTCGTCACTATCGAGGTGAGAATCATGGTGTAAATGACGATTTCGAAGACTCTGACCACTTTCAGTAGACTGTCGGCGGTTTCAGGGTGATCGGGGAGGACATCGGGTAACAAGGCACCAACGAGAAGTGCGGGAATGAGTAGGCAGACACGTCCGATGACCTTGTTTTTAATGAGTAAGTCGTCGTATTGGGTTGTCGACTGTTGGATGATCTTGTAAATGGTTTTTTTCAGTACGAACTTGACCAAGAAGAAGATGGCGATGCTAATGAGTACAAGGCTCAAAGTGGCCGTGGTTTCGGCCAGACCAACGGCAAGTCCGTCGTTGAGCCCCATCTTCAAGTTGAGGTTCGTCAGCATTTCGATGTATTTTTCTATCATATTCCGCTGATTTTGGTTTTTGTGTATCCTTTTTGAAGCAGCATAGCCAGCACTTTCTCCCTGAAGTCGCCTTGCAGCAGGATTTCTCCGTCTTTCACACTGCCTCCAACGCCGCAAGCGGATTTCAGCGCTTTGCCAAGGACGGCCAAGTCAAAGTCGGAGCCTTGGAAGCCCGTAATGAGGGTCACTTTTTTTCCGCCTCTTTGTTTCTTGTCGAGCATCACGCGGAGGTTTTGCTTGGCGGGTTCGAGGGTGACGGATTCTTCTTCGCCATAATCGAAGACGTAATCGGGGTTGGTGGAATAAACGGTGCCGTTGTTATCGCTCTTGTGTTTCATGGATGGTGTCTGTTTCTATTCTTAATTTGTTGTTAATCATACCGTTGTTATATACTTGGATAAACCTGTATAGCTTGTCAAAGACATCGGGACACTGTAACCTGTCGACGAGGTTGTCGTTCAAAAGCGAGTCGCTGATGGGCTTGAAGATGCCAAACGGCTGCTCACCGTCGGATTGTACGAGATAGGTGCCGTCGCAATATTGGTAGGTGAGGTTGTAGTAACTCACAAACGAGGGCTCGCTGAGGGTGTCAAACAAGTTGCGACCCATGGAAAACAAG
>Ga0310691_10004165_pt1 | contig 16537 bp, 28 predicted proteins | sample 176DNAGHGlowgp2_FD_203887 | JGI IMG/M metagenome (GOLD analysis project Ga0310691, IMG submission 203887) | Sheep rumen microbial communities from Palmerston North, Manawatu-Wanganui, New Zealand - 1766 DNA GHGlow gp2 (v2) (version 2) | ecosystem: Host-associated > Mammals > Digestive system >...
AGACCTGAGTTCCATATACGGCGTTACCAGTTTCTTCAAACCAGCTCTCTTGAAAAGCGGTGGAATATTCGTCATGAGTTTCTTATCTTTTACCACAAACAAATCAACACTGCTCATCGTTTACTTTCCCCCATATCTCTTTGATCTCTTCGTTCATCTCACCATCAAACATAATGGCAAGATCACAGAGTTTTGTTACAGAATACTCCTTAAATTTTTCAACAGAAGCTGGATCAGCTGTATCTAAACCATCAATGTTCTTTTGTTGATGTAATTCATATATTGATGGGTTTTTGTATATTTGCTGTCTTGATATATCAAATTTGTTAAAAGTGATAAAAGATGGAGATACACTCTGAACAACTGCTAAGAAGCATTCATTTGTAAGACCTTTGTGAAACAGGTACAGTCCACCTTGTGTGATCTTTTGATTGATCTCGCAATCAGCAATCTTTCTGAAGATATGATACTCAACGTCGGGTTCATTATTAAAGACAATGATTGGATCATCATCAGCATCCATCCAGAAATGTGTCGAGTGACAATTTTCCTTATAGATTTCAAAATGGACAATACCGTGTTCGGGATCGATATTGCGCAACTCAATTTTGATTCCGGTATATTCATTATTCTCATCATATGATGTAAATGTGACATATCTCGTTCTCAAACTTTTCACAGTTGCAATTTGACGTGTCTTTGAAATGCTCGTAACGAATCTTTCATTTTTCATTACAAACAAATCAAGTCTTTCTAATTTCATTTCTTTTCCTCCTTAATTAAATAATTGATGATTTCACCGAAATCCACATCAATTACTTTAAACATGTATTTGTTCAATTCATTCGATTTTAAGCATCTTACCGGTGATACCAATGTGAATGGTCTATTTTCTTGATTAGTTGCTTTCTTCGCAACATGTGTGCATACAAAGCCTTCAAAAGTCTCATCATATTCTTCGATATAATATACACCAGTAAGATCATCCTCATCTTTGAAATCAGCTTCTGGATCACGAATTATCTGTACGAGGGTATCAGGCTTAAAGTTGGGATTGACTGATGAAACCATTTTGGAATCAAACAGATAATAGAACTTCTTACCATCCCATGATATCTTAGGCAATACATCGGGTGTAAACTTAAGAAGTGTTTTCAGTCCTTCATGATACACAGTGAATTCTTCATCTGTGTAAGTCTTGACTCTCATGTCACCAGAAACGTCACCATGATGAACTGAAACACTATTAATCGTATGAGGCGCTTCTAATCCCAACTCTACACATTCCTTTGACTTCACCATTTTATTTGTATATTGAATAATTGGATCATAGTCAGCCAAAGGTTCTGCATATGGATTTGGAAAATAGTATTTCTCGATAGCCATATTATCATCCTCCTTGAAGTGTTTCTTTTTGAAATACCATCCATACGCCCGATGAACGGACGTATGTGGTATTAGTTATAGCATTGATCATGTCACCATGTACATTGACTTTGACTTTTTCACTCACAATATACATGTCTCCGTCTGGTGCTTCTTTTGGTAACTGATCAACTGAATTCAGTACGCCAAGAAGCTGTAAACCGTATATCATATTATACGTAATCGGTATACCATCAATCATGATTAATATCCCTCGTGATTGATATCCAATGAATCATCATTATTGATCCATTCGGTTACATGAATCTTTTTGAAGCTTCCATCGGCTTGACGTGCGATCACAGTGTTGATACCAGAATTGATGATTACGCGCTTGCACATAGAACAGCAATCTGCGTTCGTATAAGAACCATCATTCTCGATTCCTACAAGATACAGTGTTGCACATTTCATCTCTTCCGGAGAAGCTTGAATGATTGCATTCATTTCAGCATGTGTACTTCTGCACAGTTCATAACGCTGTCCACTTGGAACATTATGCTCCATACGGTAACACTTCCCACGATCACAGCAATTGATTCTTCCACGGGGAGCTCCAACATACCCAGTTGAAACGATACGATCATCCTTAACAATAATCGCACCGAACTTGCGTCTTAAGCAGGTTCCTCTGAGAGATACAGCTTCCGCAATCTTCAGATAGTATTCATGCTTTGAGATACGATTTGGTTTGGGGGTTGAGTCATCAGCTGGAGCTTTATCATCAAGCGAAGTGTTATTATCATAATCAAAATGATACTCTTCTTTCAGAACTCTTTTGATTTCATTTTGATTATGTTCAGATAACTTGTGATTCTTGATTCTTTTGATGAGTTCAGCTTTATCAGCAACTGAATAGTCGTCATCGCCAATACCAGCCAAACAATGTCCATGAGAAGTACATGTTATGCATTCACCAGAACATTCTGAGAAATGCTTCATATTGTCACCATCTTTCTTCGAAGTTTCTTTGATTTCATTTTTGTTATCATCAGATGAATTATCATTATCACGTTTTTTGATGACTTCAACATTTAAACACTGCCCATTTGGTGCACATGTTTTAATCACAGCAGCATTGTCTGTGAGATGTTTAATAATGTCAGATCTTTTAATGTCATCTGAACGATCTACATCCAGTGTATATGTTGTCTGTCCACTTATGCAGTCTACAAATTCTTTCAAACCGCAATGGTTTTTAACATCATCATTTTCCAGTTCTTCATTGAAGTTAAGAATGATTCTATAATACGTATATCCTTCACGTTTGCAGGTAAAGCCTTTAATAGATGACAACTTATGACAATTTACAGGTACTCGATGTTTATCACTCACTTCATATGTATATGCTGTAAGTGACTTTAAACATGAATCAGATACTGTATGAAAATCAAAGCTTGCCGGTGCTCTAAGTTCAAGTGAATAGTATTTATCATCTAAATATGTCACAAAAATTGCCGTTTCAGATGAATTAAGCCAATTTATAAACACAAGATCAGTATAAGTTTTAATATCACATTCAAAGAAACTTTTTTGCTTCATATTATTATCTCCTTCATTCTTCTTAGAATTCTTATCAAACTTTTCTTCCATAAGTTTATGCAGCGTCTCCGTGTAATATTGTAAAAGTTCAATCTCTTTACATTTCTTATCAATGTTTGGACCAGCATAAAGCTCGTCAAATTCGATCTCAACAGTGAGTCGATCAATATATTCCGCATACTTATATGATGTCGGTTTCTTGAACATATAGCAGTTGTCAGGATTACCCTCTTCATCAAGATCGTATGCAAACACTTCACATGTTGCACAAAATGCCTCTCTGAGATCACAGCCTCCTCGAATTGTAGGAATTGCCTTTTCATCATAGGGACCATCATATTCGAGGGTCACTTTTGCTGTGTAGGTGTCAAGATGGGTTCCAATCTTAACTGACACAGGTTTCATCCAATTGAGATTGTTACTGAGATTCGACTGAAACTGTGTCAAGTTGTTTTTCAAAAATATCACTTTTAACATTTTAATCATCTCCAATAAATTCATACGTTCCATCAGGAAGAAGCTTGAAATACTTCTCATACACATCATAGTCGGGTTCTGTAATATCCTCGACAAATTCCAAATGAAGATCATCAAGCATTTCTGATTCGAAATCTGGGACATGTTTTGTTATTCCATCATGGTACTTTGCTTTGGTTAACTGAGAAGATCTCGTATGGTCAATGCTGTCAATACCAAAACAGATTTCTTCCTCGGTGTCTTCATCGATAACCGTGTATGTCTCATCTGTCATGACACCTCTGAGATGAACATCGATCTGATAATCATACACACCGGTGAAGATATCTTCACCGGCATCATTCTGGGAAATACTCATGCTCCATCCACCAACATGTGCAAACAGTTGCTCATACCAATAATGAACAGCCTTTCTTATCACATCGAGCCTTGAGTTCTCCTCTGTTACCTGCTCCCGATTATTCCATTCAGAACCTCTGCTAATCTCATTATCCATCACAACCACACTTCCCCTGTTTCTTCATTAATGATGTAACGACAAATATATTTTGTTGGTACATGATCTGTCAACCAAACATTATTTCTCGTTACACCGAACTTATACCCATCAACATACATTGCATGTGCGTCAATTACAAGAACAACCGGATCAGACGAAGACCACCGTTTTGCAGACTGCATTGCTTTTGAAACATCAGCTTGCATGTGAACAGCATGACGCTTCATCTTTTTGATCTCACCAGATTTCTGGATGAGCTCAAAAGCATCCATGGTTGTTCCATGATACAGATGTGCTGGTGGTTCTTTGATTGTTGGATTTGGATCAACCCACGGGATTGAGTGCCCCTGAACACACCGGATTTCATCACCTGTATATTCATACCGACCTTTACTGTCGGTATCAACAATTTCTTGAAGAATGTCTTTATTGAGTTCATACGATGTATACTCATTGACATTCTTGATGAGCTGTTCAACATTGACAAAGCCCTGGTGATCCATCAGAAGATGGATATCACTGGGCTTGTGTCTAAGAATGTAGCATAGAAATCTTGACAGCTGCTGGTGCTTTTCTTTAGCCATTATAATTACCCTCTTTCACAAACAGTTTTTCTTTTACCTCTTTGCGTTCTGACAGGCAGTCCCTTAGTAAACTCTTCGATGATAATATATGCTGTGTGATTTCGTGTTCGCGTTTCCCACAACGGCGCTTACGACGAAGATACGACGCATAATAATCTTTGTGGGGCATAATACCCCACAAACAGTTTCTTGTTTGAATGTAGACAGCATGAGCATACTTTTTACCAAGTTTCACATACTTGTATTTGGAAGCACACATTGCTGCTAACTTCTCCTTCTTTTTCCGAATACGACGGTTCATTCTTTTTCCTCCTTATCGATATATTCTTTCCACGCTTCACAGATAGTGTCAAACACTTCCTGTGTGAGAGGTCCTTGATATACATGATCACTCCCGATCATTGTATTCGGGTGATCATCCCACATATATTTGTCATTTCTGTAAATGTTAATTGTCAGAGTTCCTTTTCGATCTTTTTCCTTATTCCACATATGAATCAGTAAATTCACCATATCTTTTGGAACACGGCAAGCGTGAATAAATCTGCGACTATATGTTGTGTCATTGCTTGATACCCACACAACATCGATCTTATAAAAGAATCCATCTGGCAGCTTATCAACTGTCAAATTCGTGTCAGAGCTCGGAACTCCAAGTCTGATAATGTTCTTCTCCTTATGATTCTTAATCTTCTTTTTTGGCATTTTGATTTCCTCCTTCTTGTTTAGTCAGAAATGAGATTTTCTGATCACGAGTCAGCCAAGCATATCTTCTCAAAACTCTGGATGAACACATCAATCCAAACTTGGGTTTCAAGTGAAGCACAAGTTGTTCGAGAAAATGTTTAATAATAACCATTGACCTGAGATCTTCTCTCGTGTCATCATAAGCACAGATGTTGTGAGTAGACGGGTCAATAGCTAACTCCTTAATGAGATAATTAAACTCATCACAATCAATGAGTATTTTTACATCGAGCTGATATTCTCTTTCATCCGGCTTTAAGGTGATATGAATCCGAAGCAGGTCAGTGGCTTCATCAAATACATTTGGACTGCCGACGATACCGTTGACAGTCATCGATGGCATTGAATCACCAGGAAACCTCAAGTCTCCTGGTGGATCAGCCCATTTTAATTTCGTCGCATATCTCCAAACATCATCCAGATACTCGGTGATTTTATTTGATGGATCAATTATGTCATCATATGAAAATGTGCAAAACATATCAATTGCACTATGATCATCGTTGCCATGACATTCTTTATGCATGATATCAGCTCCTTAAGGCATTATTTGGTTAACATATTTATTGTACAATCGGATGTACCAATAGCACAACAACAAAACAGAATCATTGAAAATGATTGATTGAGGTTTGAATAGCACTTCTATCTTATCACCAAGATCATAGATGCCGACAAATTGAAGATCAAGCTGCCTGCATCTATTAATATTATCTTTTGATTTAAGCTCTATTATAAGTGCTTTATACACAGCCTCATCTCTGTGTTTAAACAGATCATTCAATTGCCGTTTAATTACATCATCCCATGGTCTGACAACTTTTGGAATTGTAATCTTAAGAATCTCATCATCCAGATATACATCATCTGAGTAATATTCCAGTAATTTTGTAAGTGTCGTATCATGATCTTCACAATGTGAAGTAAGCAATTCGAATAAACAAAATGTTCTCAATCCAGTTTTAGATTCATGAAACACTTTGCTTTTCGAAACAATTGTCTTTTCCATAATATAAACTCCTCCCGGCTTAGTCCGTATGGATTTCAGGTTTATGAGGTTTTATATAATATGAGAACTTATAATCCTTATCAAAATCCTCATACCACAAATGTAGTATCTCATTAACAACGTCATCAATATCACATTTATTGTGAGACATCTGAATCAATTCATCAAATGTCCACAAATATGGATTTTCAAAGCACATTCTCTTGAGATATGTATAACCAGCTGGGTTCAACATACAGCGTTCCCAAAGGATATACTGGTCATAATAATAGTGCTTTGTCGCTATCATTCTGGCGAAAAATTCAATTCGAATCTCTCTGATGTTGTTTGGATAATCTTCATCAATGGAGTATATCCAATCCTTGAACTTTTCATTTTCATGGAGTGGAATACAGATTGATTTATTTTGACCAACTTGCATTGGATATTTATAAATCAATTCTGATAGCCGTCCATTATATCCTTCCATGTCATTCTCCTTATCCGAATAGAATTCCAATTTCCTTAAGTGTTAATGACTTGATCTCAGTGTTCGAGTCGTCAACAAGCTTAAGGAATCTGGAATCCCAGCAGCCTGTATCAATCTCGATCATCTCGTGGAACGAATACTTCTTGAGCTGATCGATGACATTCTGTTCATCAGGATTGATAAGCATGATACCTTTAGACCATACCGCGCCACCACCGGTCTGAGTCTCAAGTGGCTTAAGTTTTCCGAGAATGTCCATGTCAAATTCAGTCAAAGAAAATACTTTTTTAACTTCCGCTTTATATGCTTCATCATCGAGCTTTGAAAGATCGATCAATGAGAGATTAATCCTAACAGGATCAGTGTACATGATCAGACCTTTCTGATACTTGACGATGTAGTACCGATTTTTTGTCAATGTATCATACATTATTATCATCCTTTCTAAGTTTTTCATGGTATCTCCCAATTGCTTCTGCAATAGGCATGTGCTTCTTCAGACAATTCATATACACATGGATGTATCCTTCTGCAAATGGATATCTATGTAGAACCCATTTCGTTGAGAACTGGAACAACCACGCTGATTGAGCAAGAACGCATTCTTTTACGAATGGTCGTTCATTACGAACGACCACCCGTCTTGTGTGATAATTTTTGAAACGATACATGTTACCATGTAAACATGAACGTTTCTTCTTGATACGCCGATTCATAAAACATACTCCAACAGAGCAATGCGTGCAGATTTTATACGGCGACGAAGATATCGTAACATCTCGTCATATGAGTATCCACCAGCTCTGCCATGCGTATGTCTGTAGTTAATGATATTAGCCTGATTCTTTTTATGCATTAATTTGTAATCCTGATATCCAAATGTCACAACTGGGCATGGAAGATTTGAATTATACCAGATCTTCACACGCTTGGATACTTTCTTCTTGATACGCTTATTCATTTCTCATTCCTCCACGGGATAGTCAATACAAATTGGTTTTCCACTTGTATTAATACCCCAGTTTGTGCAACTCATATTACGCTTCAGCTTTTCATCAAAAGCTTTCGCATATTCTCTACGAAGTCTGCGACAATCTTTCAATTGCGCATTGTATCCTTTGTATTGAAATGTGACATGACGCATCCAAACGACAGATTCATGGATTCTTCTACGCTTCAACTTTATCTCACGATAAGTTTTTGCAGCTGGAATCAGCATATGTGGATACGGACCAAACTTAAGCATCGATTCAAATGCTTTCTTCTTGAGCTTCTTCTTAATACGTCTATTCACTTTTCATTCCTCCTTATTTGGATATGCTATCGCATATATGAGCCAACCATGAGTAAGATTACCAGAACCGTGTCGATTACAACGTCTCAGTCGAAGTTTCTCATCATATGTAAGATTAACTCTTGATTCCATTCCAAGATTTAAATCGATGAAAAACTTCTTACAGATTTTGAGCTTCTGATAGATTGTAACATGATTGAAAACCAAGTCAATGTCTTTATATCTATCAGCAGCTTTTGCTCTCTTTTTCTTAATACGGTGATTCATAATATCACCTCACATATCAACAACAGGGATCTGGCAGTTCTTCCCGTTGACCTGTACATTGAGTACAGCATACAGAACACGGTTGAACTCATCATGCTCGATAACCTCAAAGCTGTTGATCGGATACTGGGGAACCATGAGGTTCTTGACATTCGAGAGTCTACCAGTATCGGTGAGGTAGATGTTTCGTGCATTTGCCTGAATACGCTTGATGAGCTGGTTGTTAGGTCTCACCAACATACCATTCTCAAATTCGGATCCGTTCAGCATCGTAATAAGATCCTTCAGAGTTTCTAATCTTTCCATCTTAGTCATTTTCTTTTCCTCCTACAATATCCATTACGTCCTTCTTTTCGATTGATTCCATGAGAGACTGAGCGAATGCTTCTGTTTCCGGATCACGAAGAACATCACATTCAAGCTGGTTACGATGAACTCGCTTCAGTCGCAGATATGCTGTCCACAATGTATCATTTTTTGTGACCGGGAAGTTTGCCAGTCGCATGTGATACTTCAGATCACTTGCCATCATCCACGGATGAGTCGGTCTCATGTTGAGGCGTTTGAATAATTGTCTGGTTTTTGTATACGAATTATGACCAGACTTCTGATGTGCTCTCTTTTTCATTACTCGATACTTCATAATTATTTCCTCCTTTATTAGACTAATTAAATCAGATCAATTATGTAATCTTTGACCTGTTCTTTTAGCTTTAACTCAATTTCCTCACGTCCTTTCTGTCCAAGACCTCGGATTTCAATACAATTATTCATTGCATAAATAAGTTGATCGAGATACTGTATTAAGCTTCTCTTTAAACAATTCTCCGTTCGAGTACTGAGATTCAAGACCTCAATTGGGGAATCAGCAGTTAGTCTTTTCGGATTACGAACAGTCTCAAGATGAGAAATGGCTTGTCTCAATTCTTCCTTCTTAAATTCAACCTCAAGCTCAAGAATGTTATATGTTCCATCCTCTTTGATCTGTTTGTATACAGCATAAAGTTTATGGCCACGGATCGGATGTCTCAACAACTGAATTGCTTTTGTAAATGTTCTACGAGCATACTCTAATGCAGCATGTCCATGTTTTTCACCAAGTGACAATGCCACTCCGATAGACTCGTACTTTTCACGCGGTGATGTGAAAATACGTCTTTCAATCGCTTCCTTCTGATGCGGTGTGAGATCACTCATAGCTTCATTGATGTAATTATTCACCATTTCTACATCTTCTGCAGTTGTTTTAACATCCCCCATTTCTGCAAGAGAATAGTTTTCATATTTTTCGTTGTGAACTTCCAATGGACACTTTGGTCCAAAAAGCTCTTCGAGAAATTTAATTTGAGGATGTTCAAAATTAATAACTGTCATGATATACTCCATTCTCCCAGTCTATCCTGGGTGTCTTTATAGAGGAAGCATAGAAATTTATTTACTTCCAATGATAAGATTGTATTATTTCCTTATCATATTAATGATATAAATATAAAAAATAAGAATAATACCCGGGCATATGCCCGGGTATATTTTATTACTGTACATCCTTAACTGGAATGAATTTATAGTCTTTAGCATCCTCAATCGTCATTTCATATGCAATCGATTCAACAAAATATACACAGTTATCTCTACTATATCTTGAATAACAGTCCACATATTCAATTTCGTCATTATGAATGCTTCTGATAAGTATGGGTCTCTTCTCACCAGATTTAGTCAATATGATATAGAATTCACCAGTAGCCAAATCTTTATTCCAACTTAATTCTGATTTATCTTCAATAAACACCGGAAAATTTTGTCCGTTGGATTCAATCCACGGGTGATCTGATGCTGGGATGGTAATCTCATCACCAGTCGGCAATTCAATGCGCACACATTGCGTATGTAAGAATGATGAATAATGAATGGCGATATCAATTCCGATGATCTTCAATTCACCGCTGATGTTTATTTTATCCGAAGTTAATGAAGATACTAACGCTGCGGGTTTAATGTCGTTCAATATTTTATTCGCATGATAAGAATGCTTGCTGACAACAAAGTCTTTGAATCCCGAAACATCAGTAGTTTTCGTAGATTCAGTAGATTCAGATGACACATTTTCATCATCATTAATGATATTATAAACGCATATAGCTGTTATTTCATCAATCGGTACATCTGAGGTTTCATTGCATATAAGAATGCGTGGATATGTTTCTGACATATCATGATTATATCGATACCCAAATTTTTGAAATTCAACGATTACCGGAAGCCCAGAAAATCTATGTATTCTGTATATCTTTCCAGGAATAAAAGCTTCTTTATTGAAGTATTCGAATCGATCTTCCTCTGTTTCCAAATTAATTTTCCAATCAGTTAATATTTCCCATTTCTGTTCCATAAAATTACCTCCAAATGATTATTATATCATCCCCCATATCGGGGGATGATATAATGTTATCGTGTTACTTGAGATCTTTAAAGAACTTAGCACGTTCCTCATCAGACATCTTTGCATAAGCATTCAACAGAGACTTCAAAGCCATAGTGCCGATTGGTGACATGTCCTTTGTCAACTTATCGAATGCTTCTTGCTTGGCTTCATCAACAATCTCCGGTTTGCCATTTACCTGCTCATCGATCTGCTTAAGAAGCTCCTTATCATCTTCAGCGGTGATATTCGTCTTATTGGAAACAATCTCCCGAGCGATATTGTCCATTGTTTCATCAAGCTTCTTCTTCCGAGACTCACGCTTAGCTTCAATCTCATCCCACTGCTTGATGTATTCAGCAGCGAACTGAACTTCCTTACCAGTCCAACCGGTAAGAATAGCACAACGATAAGTCATCATCGGAACAACAGCATCGCCATATCCAGCAGTCTGAACAGTGAACACATTAACCTTGGGATTAACATGCTTTCTGTATGCGAGAATGAGCTTGAATACGTTGATAAATCCAAAATCAGATCCATATCTTCTTCGGATTCTACAACCATATCCACCTTTCATATAATCTCTCATGTCTTCATCAGTACCATACAAGCAACCGGTACCAGCTTGCATATCTGAGAAGATGAAGATATTATCAACCTTGATCTCGTTATCAAGTACATGGGCAAACCATTTCCAAATGCCACCCTCAGTCTGCAATCCAACATCATTACCACCTGATGTATTAATGGTTTCTGTGATGCTGAGTGCACCATTTCTCTTGGAGACTGGATACTCCTTGTATTTATCACCGAACTTGATAACGGATCCTTCATCAGAGCACTTTGCAGCGATTACAGATGACAGATTATCAATCTCGGCAATTGTGGTACTGCCATATTCGGATGTTACAGCACCCCATGCAGAGCCGGAGTTATCCGACAAGCATACAGTTGTACCCTTGAGCTTAGGAAGATTGTCGATCGAAATATCAATACACTCTTCCAGTGCATCAAGGATGTATACACGATGATTAATCTTAAAGTCATCTTTCACAACATCGTATGCAGACTTGTATCTGAATGGGAACTGCTTACCCTTAAGGACGCCATTCTTCAACTCGTTCATATACTTCTTGCAGAAGTCCATATCATCAACTTCCTTGAAGACGTTTCTGATATTACGGAGCATTGCCATATGAGGCATTACACCCTTATCGACAATCTCCTGCCAAGACATACCACCAGAACGAAGCTGCTCCCATGTCTTGTTTTCATCATCAATTTTGACAGTTCCAGTCTGCATCAGTTCATCAAGAACAGGAGATGTTGCATGAGTCAGACGTACAGCATTGATCATACCAATCTCGGAGTTCTTGTACTTATTGACTTGATATCTGGAAAGTTTACCAAGCTTGAATGCGATAGATCTCTTGAGGATGGAAGGAAGCTGACTCTTCTCACCCTTGTTCAGATACAGGTAGTATGCGAGCTGTGTTGCGGGTTCATCAGCACGCTTCATAACAACCTGCTCAGCTGCGGAGAACATACCCGGATTCTTCTCCGTGAACTCTTTACGCTTCGGATGAAGTGCTGCACGTACCATAATGATCTGCGGATTCAAGCGCATAAAGTACTCGGTACGAAGATCCATTGCGAACTTGATTGTTCCACGGAAATCATAATCAAGTGCAGCATCAATTGCTTCCTCGAATACTTCTGATGTGGTTCTTCTTCTCAGAACATCACAAGAAACAACTGGCTTGATAGACAGCTCAGCACTGATTGTATCGAATTCCATACGTGTTTCCGTATACAGAACCGAAAAACTTCTGTTACCAGTCGTTGGATTATACGGCTTGTAATCCTTATCATACTCCTTGTAATACTTTGCTTCACCAAAGATGGAAGAGCATGCGATCAACTTGAGAGTCTCAAGCGGATTGAGTTCATAAGAATCACCACCCATATGATTCTTATGTGCTTCATCCAGATGAAGTTCCTTCTTTTCCTTGTTCTGGGCGGTCATTTCCTTTGCTGCTTTAGAAAGTTTACTCATGATAGTTTCCTCCTAAGAATAATATTTATCACTCAAAGTCCTTGACTTTGATTTTGACCATAACTCGTTTTCCCAATCTATCGAACAACTCAACCATTGGGCGTGCGACAACACCTTCCATCTTCGCTGTACCAATCTTGGAGTTTGGCTTTGATCTTACATATGCAACTGCATCATCGAGATCACCAACACCAACAATCGGAACAACATCGATTGCAAATGTCTTTGCGATATCTTCGACAGAATCACGCTTTAACCAAATACCACCGATCATAACATCGAACAGAATGAAGGATACTCCATCGGGAATGTAACTTCCACCATTTTGGATCTTGCGTCCATATCCTTCACCATACAGTGTAACTTCAGAATCACCGAACTTCTGTTCGAAGAGCTCTTCAGTCTCGATGTTGATGAACTTCTCATTGAGCCAATTAACAAGCTGATTTGGGATCTGAGCATTATCAGTACGACCACCAAATGTGATCTTGTGCCCATCCCAATGGATACGGATGTTAGTTCCATCGATCTTCTCCGTCCATACCCAGTCGAGATCACTCAAAGCTTCGATTGTCTCACTGCGATAACTTCCGGGAATAAGCTTCTTAGTTCCCTCCGTGTCTCTGTTGAAAATCGTTTCGATTTTCGGATACTCTTGTACCATAATTGCTTCCTCCTTCTTATATTTATCAGAAAATTCTGATATCAATATCTTCAGCTTTCAGATCATTCGGGCGTATGATAATGATATTGTTAAATACATATTCCTTATTCTTAACATATAGCATACCAACGTCCTCCATGAGAAGCACACAGTATTTCTCAATTCGTTTGATGGGTTTATCATAATCCTGAATAAGGACTTCAGCACGATACAACAAACCTTCCCTGGTATACTGATTCTGAAAATAGAATTTAATATCAACATCGTATGTTTTTTCATCAAACTTAGAACGTTCCATCAACTTCTTGATGAATTTCATATCACGTGTATAGAATGATACTTCGTAATTGTCGACAATTAACATTTGACTACCTCCACGATTTGGATGTAATAACGTGTTACATCGGATCAAATATTTATAGCTCAACTCTCTCAAGTGTCACCTTACCGCTGACAATGTTATCAATATTGATTTCATATTCCATCGGTGCATAATCATCATCTGGGTCAAAACCAATCGAAAGTTTAAACTTCAAAGTCGTGTCCTTAACAGTCAAAAGAATACCATATCTTTCATCAAATTTTTTGGCTCTATATTTGATAATAATTTTAAATACATCATTTACTTTAAGCTTCGATGCATCGAATTTGTAATTCTTCTTAATATCAATTCCAAAACCTTTCCGAAGAACATTAATTTTGAAATGATGCACAAATCCAACTGATGTGACATATGTCATACCATCTGTAAATGAATGATGATATGTTGTTAACATACCATCAACTTCGTCATATTTATGATCTTTACGACGTTCATATGAATCCTTGATTTCACGATATGCTTTATCCGAACACAGCACGATGTCATACATTCCCATCATCGTATCATTAGCATTTAAATATAATTTATCATAATCCGGCATTGATTTTTTGGACATGATAAAATTGCCATTCATGTTCAAAAAATCACATTTAACATTTGCAATTGTTGGAGTATCGATCCCGCGAAAACGCGGGATCAATTCCTCGATCACATACTCAGGTATGCTAATATCATTTTTCTTTTTCATGATCATTCCCTCCATATATTACAGATCAACAGGATTGATTTCGATAGTCCCATTTAAAACATGCTCGATTGGGAGATTATACTTACCAATAGTGCCATCTCGTTCTATAATTGTGAAATCCAAATGTTCTGGCTTAACACTATTGAGAATAGCATATTGGATTACACCGGCTACGATGCTATTTCTTATCTCATATCCACGATTGATTTTGAGTTTGTTTTCATCAAAACTGTAACGTTTCTTATACTCGACACCAATCTCTGATTCAAGAGTTTTGATCTTGAAATACTCCGAGAATTCTTCTGGTGCAACATATACCAGCAGTTGGTGACAATCGTATCCCCAAAGTAAATTATCGGTGCTATTGCAAAATCGTTTGATTTCTTTAAGGTGTTTCTTTTTACGATCAAACTCCCGGTTTGACAGAAGGGTGATGACAGCATGTGTGTTGCTCTTATCAACATGCAGAAACAAAGTATCATTGTCATAACATGAATCTTTGGCTAAAATATAATGACCATCGATTGCTTGTTCATGGGTTTTAATGAGCTTATTATACCTATCAGCTTTAACATTTGCGAGTGTCGTGGAATCAATCCCGCTGAAACGCGGGATCAATTCTTCAATCACATAATACGGAAGTTTATTCTTTTCCATTACTCACACACCCTTTCCAATTCTACATCCATATCAGGTGTAATAATGAATCGCTGTACATGGCTTTTATCAGTCCTACGGGGAATATACACAGCTGAGATCGATTCCTCATCAAAATACTCAATGAGAATGAATACTTCTGCCTCGGCCGACAAAACATCATCAAAAATATCCATCCCGCTTTTACCAACAGTCATGATGTAAGCATCACCGACTTTCAGCTGAGATGTGTCAAATACCTTGACGACCTTCTCTGACACATTTACTTTCTTCAACATTTCTTTTTCCTCCTTTAACGTTACACGTTATTCAGCATATCATTAATGGAATCTTTCACGATATCCATCATATGATCACGAGTGATAGGATTACCCTCTTCATCAAGAGCAACAATCGGTTTATGATACATCAATGCTGAAATCATTTCGATCATACAACCATTAGATTCATACCATTTATTTGCAAATACAACTGCATCACACTCAGCCATGATATTTGAAATACCATTACCGAGACACATCAACCGATAATCTTCCATTGTGTCAGTATCACACGGAATCATCGGTCGCTGATAATTGATATTGTTTGAGAAGAAGTGAACTTCAAGTTCATTATATCCATCTTCATTATCCTTAAACAGATCAAGAACAATATCCGTCAACTTAGAAGCTGTTTTACGGATATTGAACTCGATTTCATCGTCTGACAACCCCGCGAATGGAGTGCAGATCATAACGTTTACTTTTGCTTTAGTAGTCATATTGATCACCTCGTAAGTGTATATTTGTTCTCAGGGATATAAATCCAGTTTCCATTGATTTTGGACATAATGTACTTGTTGAGATCGAATGTCCAATTCTGCATCATATAAAAATAGAGTCTGTCACCGGCTGTGAATTCCAGATCATAATATTCAATAGATGAATATTTACCACCTGATTTTATAACGATTCGACCAAACAGTCTATTTTTACAAGCGAAATCAGCAACACTTTTGAAGATATTGTAATCAGTAATATAACTATCGTCAAAAACTGTTGCAGCTTTCAGGATCTCAATCCACGATGTCTTACTGAGATACTCATGCAGAAATCTGATATAATCACGATCAAATTTCATAGTGCCGGTTATGATGTGATACATTTCATTCACCTCTCTTCTGTAATAGTATAACCATAGGCATGATAAGTTTTACCATCACAATCAAAATATATGGTTCCATTACCAGCAAATACCGTGACATTTGTACAACCGGAATATGTTCTATCACCAATAATGACCGTGTATGTTTTAGATGCATCAGCAAGGTTTGATTCTTTGATTCCTTTAATGATTGCCAATGTAAGAGGTAT
>Ga0310691_10004166_pt1 | contig 16537 bp, 36 predicted proteins | sample 176DNAGHGlowgp2_FD_203887 | JGI IMG/M metagenome (GOLD analysis project Ga0310691, IMG submission 203887) | Sheep rumen microbial communities from Palmerston North, Manawatu-Wanganui, New Zealand - 1766 DNA GHGlow gp2 (v2) (version 2) | ecosystem: Host-associated > Mammals > Digestive system >...
TATATGTACTAATAGCAAACAAAAATCAACAGGTTATTATATTAAATTAAATATAGACTTAGAAAAATTTTAGGAGGAATGAATTTATAATGGAGCACAATTTTATAGAAAATGAATTAGTTATACTTACAAAACAAACACTAGATATATTTTTAAAGCAAAAAAATCCCTCTGAACTTATTTCTTTATACACATTTTATTACTACACTGCAAAATGGCAAAAAACAAATCAACCTAAATGTACAACCGAATACGTATCAAAGGGATTAAATTGGAACAGACATAAAGTTATCAGAGTAAAAAAACAATTACTCGAATTTGGGTTAATTGAAAATGTGAGAATAGTAGATGAAAAAACAAAAAAAGTAACAGGTTACTATATTAAAATGAACTACGTTTTTAAAAAAGAAACTACAGAAAAAATCCAGTGTGCTCAAAATCCACACACTGGATTTGAGGCACAAAATTCCAGTGTGTCAAAAAGCGACACTGTGGAAAATGAGCATACAAATGCTTTAAGTGCTGTTAATGAAAATGCTTTAAGTACTGTTAGTAAGAAAGAAAGAAAGAAAAAAGAACAGCCAAAACAAATTCATACTGACAAAAAAGAAAATAAAAAAAATAATACATGTAGAAAAACATATGATCAAATAATCGAAGAGTATACAGACAATGAAGTTTTAAGAAACGAACTTAAAGAAAACCTAAAAACACGCAAAATGAAAAAAGCTCTTCCAACAAATCACGGTCTTTTATCAGATTTAAAAGACCTAGATTCTATTTCACTCTCAACGTTAGAGAAAATAGAAATAGTCAAAAAATCTAACGAAAGGGGTTGGACAAGCTTTTATCCATTAAATGAATATGATAGCAATCATAGGCTATCTTTCGATAAACTGAAAGAGTATGATTGCTAACTTAAATATATACTATTCATTTATATTTATCAAGTTTAATAAATTTATCTCTGTTTTTCAGTATCAGGTTTTAAATACATGATACGGCTTCAAAAACAGGTCAAATTTGAGAGTTTTATAAAAAATAGTGTAATTATATTATTTGATATAAAAATCGAAATTTGACCCATTTAAAAGCCGAAAACTAAAAATATGAGATGAAATATGAAAAGCTCCTATTTAAAAAATAGGTAGCTTATGTTTGCGTTAAAAGATTTTGTTACTCATTAAATCAGATTAAAACTAAATATATTTACAAAAGGAAAATGAAACATATTTAAAACTCAGATATTGTATATTTATAAATCGGAATACTTTATGCTTTACTTTTTTAAAAAAAGGAAAGAATCTTTATTAATTTTCAAAAACTTAAAATTTAAAGAACTGTGAAGGTCTTAAAAAACAATGTTTGTGCACATGTCAATTACTATTATCAAGTCTTGACGTAAATTCAAGCCATGAGTAACAAAACGCATCATAAATATCATTGACATTATGAACATTTAAATCTTCGGGAATATTTTCTTTATTTTTATCCCAAACCAAATCTTTTAACGCCTCTATCAGAGTAACACAATCAGAGGATATTTTCAATCGTTCTGTATTTAGCAGTCTATCTATTGTCTTTGGTCTATCTGATACAGGATTTTTCGTTACTGGTAGTATATTATTATATCTCTCACTATTATCTCTAAAATACGCTCTTAGAGAATTTATCATCGTTGGAGAAGCACTATCACAAAATATATAATTTACATATCCATATGTCCCTTTTATTTCACGTACAAATTTATATAAATCTACACATATTTTAGTTGTATCTATTTCAAAAAGTCCTCTTGTCAGATCTATTTCATTACTTATTTTTTCTGTGTTATATCCTGCTCCTATATCCACAACATAATCTTTAAGCACTATAACATCATGATAATCTTTCGATATTGCCGAAGCTACAAAACACGTTTTTGATTTATTACCCCCGAAGTCTACTCCGATAACTATCATATATTCAGGATTTTCTGCGGATATCGCTACCGCTTTTATCGGTTCAATTAAATATTTATAAGTATCGTTTGCAAATTTTGGAAAAACAAGACCTTCTGCACGCACAAAATTCCCTAAAATAAATCTTTCGTAATATACTCCAGAATACTCTTTTTTTAAACTCTCTACAAACTCTTTATTAAGCGTTGTATTATCTTCAATTGTGTATTTCTCTATATGTATGTCAAGCTCATCTGCTCTATCCAAAAAATCAGTTTTAAGCCAGTGGTTTGGGCTGTCTGGGTTAGTAGTACCAAAAAACTTAGCTCCTTTTACAGATAACCTCGAAAGAAGCATTTTAAAAAAGCCCTCATCAATAAGAGTTATTTCGTCCATATACGCTCCTTGAAGTGTCATTCCTCTTATTTTCTGTTCGCTTGTACTGTCGTTACCGCCCTCGAGATATAACTTTCTCCCGAACAGTTCTCCCCTTTTTGTGTTTATACTGTACGTGAAATAATCATCTCCTATTAATTCCTGGAGTGGCTCTAAACAGTTCTGTTCAAGTGATTTAAGAGTCTTTCCGCACATTAAATATCTGTACGTTATAGGTTTACTTGCTACCCATAACGCCCAAACAATAAGAGAAATAAATGTTTTCCCTGCCCTTACAGAACCATAGAAAATATTTATTCTCTTAAATTTGTCTTTTTTTAGTGCCCTTATTGTATCTTTTTGCTTCTCGGTAAATGATATTCCGTCCAATATATATTACCCCTAAATTTACATATGTTTTTGTTTGTAGTATAATATTAACGTACTGATAATTCTTTAAAGTAGCACGGTTTCCCACCTTTATTCCGTGCTACTTTTTTGTTATCTTCCTTTATTTCTCCACGATATTATCCCTCTTATCGCAAGTATAAAATATATAAAAAACAGTAACGACTGAGCATATTCCCCTATATACGCAAACCTTATTACCATATAAAGATTTGATATAAGCCAAAACATAAAACCATATATGTTTCTCTCTGCGTTAAGTATTGTACCAAACAATGCCACTGCTGACATTACCCAAGATAATATAGTCCAAATCATTTTACTTCACCTTTATTAATGTTTTTTGCACGCTGTTTGTTTAGTTCCAGACGCTCATTTGCCCAGAAATTTTCACGAAAAAATTTTTTTACATAAACTTTATTTATTCCAATTATTTCCGCTATATCACTAAAACTTTTCCCTGATAAATACATATCTAAAAAATCTTTCTTTTGTATTCTGTCAATTATTCTGCCCAATGCTATTCCTCCTTTAAAATGTTTTCTATAAATTTTATAGGATGTTTCCAGCCTGTTCCGTCATTTACAGATACAAGGTTGTAATACTCTTTCAATACATCGACATAACATTTAACTGTTTTTCCGTCAAAAACAAACTTGTCACAGTGCGCTCTATCTTTTACAAACTCTCTCTTTTCCCCATCCTTTTTATCATAAAAATATTTGCATTCATATACTTTTTGTGCTTTTATCATTTTTTCCTCCTTTTTCGTTTTTGTGTACATAAATATTTTAAAATGATCGATATTTTATTGCATATAGATTTTTATTAAATTTATTTTTTTTACACTTTCTGTGTGCTTGTTTAGCTTTGTACATTGTTAATAACATTTTTATAAAAACAACAATATTTTTTTCATTTTATCTATTGACAAATTATATTATAGCATGTATAATTATATGTAGGGTTTGAAAAAACCTAGATTTTTAAGCTTGTATGATATGACTATTAAAAGTTATCATATGTGGAAAAAATCGTTTAATCTGTTGAATGGAAAGGAGAAAAAATGAGATGAACATTTATGAAAAATTGCAAAAGATGAGAGTAGAATTACAACAGAAAAACATCAAGAAAACAGGGAGGAACGCTTACGCAAAGTACGACTATTTCGAGCTTGCGGATATTCTGCCGCATATAAACGAATTGCAAGAGAAGCACAAGACGTGCAGCTTTATATCGTTTGACAGAGAAATAGCTAAACTTACTATTTTAAATTCAGAAAAACCAGAAGAGCAGATTGAATTTACAATACCTATGGCAACTCTTGACCTTAAAGGAGCGAACGAAGTCCAGAATTTAGGAGGGGCTCAGACGTACAGCAGAAGATATTTATATTTAAATGCTTTTGAAATTGTAGAGAATGATTTATTTGATGCCATACAGTGTAAACCGACAAAAAGCGACAAAGTAAAACAAAATGTAAAAGAAAGTGACAATTCTAATGAACTGGAAATAAAGAAAAAAACAATTAATACTTTAATTTCTAAGTACAAGGAAGTTTCGGGTAAACAAACAAAAGAAATAACTGATATGTTATCAAGAAAAATAGGAAAGGATTTAAAAGAAATAAGTTTAACTGAAGCTAATTATTTGCTTGCATATTTGAATGATTTAATTTCAGAAGTGGAGGTGTAAATGACAAATGCACTTTGAACTTAAAAAACTTGTTTTTGAAAAATGCATGAGCCTTCGTGAGTTTTCTATAAAATATGGTATTAATTACACTACTGTTTTTGAAATTGCAAATAACAAAAGACACAGCGTTAGAGTATCTACAATTGAAAAAATGTGCAGGGCTCTTGATTGTACACCTAACGATTTAATTAAACTCGATTAATTTATAAAGAAAATGATTTACAAAACAAAAATAAAGGAAGATTTACATTGAAAACAATTATTAAAAAAGTTTTAGATGTTTCCGTATATATATTTGCGGTTATATCTAATATAGTTCTTATTTGGATTATTTTAAGTACTCTTGATATAAGTTTTACAAGCACTTACTCAGACAGCAAAAACAAAAATTATAATTTGTTTTCTCTATCACAGAAAATAAATAAAAACGAAAATTATAAAGGAGAAATTTTATGATTAACAAAATGATTTTACAAGGGAACTTGGTTGCGACCCCTGAAGAACATGAAACACAAACAGGTAATGCTATGGTTACTTTTAGAATCGCATGGAGCGAAACTTACGCAGAAAGGAAAAACGAACTGTTTATTAACTGTGTAGCTTTTGGGAGTACAGCTGTTTTTATTGCCAAGTACTTTGAAAAAGGTTCTCAGATAATTGTAGAAGGTAAAGTTACAGGAAGAAGCTATGAAGATAAAGACGGAAACAAAAGATATATAACTGACTTGGTTGTAGATAATTGTCATTTCTCAGGAAGTAAAAATTCAAACTCTAAAAATGATGAATCACCTGAGAAAAAAGAATCTGAAAAATTATCAAAGAATTTCTTTGAACACGTTTCTAAAATACAAAAAGAACTAGAATCAAATGATAATAAATATGAGCAAAATACTTTTGATGAGGACGGTGACTTACCATTTTAGCTTTAATTCATTTTATCGCTTTTGTTTTGGTTTTGATTTCGTTTGCAATTATTCCTAAACTTAGTATATTTATTTGCACTTTATATTTTATTATTATTGCTTATATTATTTATAAACCTACTACTAAGATATAAATGGAGAAAAAATGAAAAAAGAATATTTTATTACTATTAACTTAAACCCTATAACTAAAAAAAACAGTCAAAGAATAATAAATGTTCATGGCAGACCTGTTATTATTCCATCTAAAAAGTATTTAGACTATGAAAAGGATTGCTCGCCTTTTCTTATAAAGCACAAAAATTTAAATATAGACTATCCTATTAATTTAAAATGTGTATATTATATGAGTACAAAAAGAAAAGTTGATTTGGGTAATTTACAGGCTGCCACATGCGATGTTTTAGTTAAATATAAAGTTATTAATGATGATAACCATACTATCGTAGAAACTATGGACGGTTCAAGAGTACTTTATGATAAAAATAATCCAAGAACTGAAATTACTATTACAAATATAGAAAGGATATCAAATGAGAAAACGACTTAAATTTAAAATATTTGAAAAGTATGGTAGTATTACCAACTTTTCTAAATCGCTTGGATATAGCCGTTCTCACATAAGCAGTATTCTTAATAAAAAAGTAATCGGCAGTAATGAATTCTGGGAAGATGTGCAAAGCGCTCTTTCTTTATCTGACGAAGAAACACTTGCTCTTATGCGAGATACAAAAAAAGAAAATAATTAAAGAAAGAGGTTTATATATGGAAAATAAAAAAAATAACTACAAAGGAATACTTATATCTTTATTATTACTAATACAGTTTTACTGCGCTCTTTTACTTTGTTTGCCAAATAATTTTTTCGGTATTAATACTACTTATTTTCATTTAAGATACGATGTGTTTCTTTCTGATGTTTTGTTGTTTTCATTCCCACTTCTTGTGCTTTTTTTGGTTATTCTTTTAACTTTGTCTATATGCTATATCATAGGCGCACTTATTATTATGCTTAAATACTTAGCATCAGTACTTGGTGATATTATAGAAAATATTATAGAAAACCATAAAAAATAAGAAAGGGTATGTTTTATGATAAATAAAATATTTTATGTTATCAGTAAAGAAAATTGTGAGATAGGACACACTGCCAGTGTAAGGTGGCTTTCAAATACTCTTGAATGTTTTGAAGATATAAATAAAAGTGATGATAAAAATATCCCTATGGCTATAAAGTTTACAAACATGGCTTTAATTAATAAACTTTCAGTTCAAGAAAAAATACTAAGTAATATAAGAAGATATTTAAATAAAAACAATACTAGTCAGTTTACAATAGAAAACATATATGAATATCTAAAAGAAGATAATATTAGCTTTAAAGAAGAATATGAACTTAAAAAATGTCTTATTAATATGGTTCTTAATGAAATTATAGTACCTATAAAAAATAAATATGATTATGAAAATGGACTTAAACGTAAAAATATTGATGATAAGAAAAAACAATATACAAAATGGCTATATGTATACAACATGAAAAAAAATAATAAAAATTAAAAATGAAAAACAAAGTAATGGAAAAGTCCATTAAAGTGGACTAAAAGCGGAAAGGTGGAATTAAAATTAAAGAGTATAAATTTCATGAAATATTAAAAGAATTAATGAAAAGCACAAACACAACACAAGTAGAACTTGCAAAAGCGATTAATGTAACAAGGCAAACTATTTCGGATTATAGTTTAGGTAAGGCACAACCAAACGCAGAAAAATTATCTAAAATTGCAGACTTTTTCAATACGTCTGCTGATTATTTACTTGGTCGCACAAATGCTAAAACTTTTTCGGTTGATATAATGGGGATATGTAACTACACAGGTCTTAGCGAAAACAATCTAAAACAGCTCAATAGCATTAAACTAAATACATTCAAAAACAAATTTGTTAAAGATGCTATCGAATATATAGAAAACCAAAGCATATCGTATGTAAATAATGAGTAACAAAAGAAAAGGAAAAAACAATTAATTAAGGTGGAATTAAAATGAATATTTGTGATAGACCAAAACAATGGTTTTATGATTTAATAGACGATAAAAATATACCTGAAGCAAGAGGCGGTTTAATTTTTCAGTATCTTGTTATAGTACCGACAAAGGAGCAGCATGATAGCGGTTTTAATATAATGTATTTTATTTTGTTTGATAAAAATGATAATCCCATTGCAAAAGCAACTTACGGAGCAGATATTTTTAAACCCGCCGCCTCTAAATTCGAAACGGTTTCAGATATTGGAATTGACCTTTTGCCTTGTGGTCTTTTTAGATTGTTTTATTGCCATAGTATTGGCACTGTATATTTTAATATGAGCGGATTTGAAACAGTACAAGGTATACCACAAGACGAAATGCACTATTTTGAAAAATTAAGAAGTAAATATGTAGGTGATAAATAATGTATAAGTGTGTTTTATGTTGTAAACCAACAGACAAAGTATATGAAATATGGAACAATGACCATACAGCAAGTATGTTAATATGTGAAAGTTGCAAGGTGGAAATAACGACTTGTAAAAAATGTGGTAAAGAATTTAAAATGGACGATAAGTGTCATCCTTACGCTTCTGGGGGAATATCGTGCGAAAATTGCTATATATCTTCTTTAGTAGGAGCTAGATGTGTATTGTGTGACAGAGAATTAACAGAAGAATATATCCGTAAAGTTGGAGTACACACAAATATAAATGATGAAGAAGACATGCATGTAATGTGCCATGATTGTTTTAAAAAAAGTTAGGAAGTAATGATTAAAAGGAGAAAGATAATGAGTAAAAACAAAGAAAACGGCGATGAGATATATTGTCTTTACTGTGGTAAACATCTGCCTATTGGTACTAATGTCTATGTTAAAGAAGTAAATAATGAAATAGTCGATATAATGTGTGACAATTGCTATTGCCATTTTGAAATATTAAAAAAAGGTCTTGAATATATACAAAATATGGATGTATTAGATTTTATGAGCGGAAGAAAGGAATGATTTATAATATGATTAGTGGGACAACAATAGCGTTAATAATTTTAGCTCCGACAGTTGCTTTTTTGCTTATAAAATATTTTTATCTAAAACAAGACGTAGATTTTGCATTACACAAGATTAGAATCTTACTTGATATAACATTGGAAAATAGTGTGGATATACACAGAATCTCGTCCTCTGTTTTACCTCAATTGGAAAATAATATAAAATCAGCGATAAAGGAGAAAGATAATGAGTAAAAAAAGAAAAATAGACAGGTTTTTTGAAGATGAAATACACAATGGAGATAATCGAGTTAATATAATTTCATTTTTTCACACAGATAAATATCATAACTATATAGCCGATAGAGAAGATTATATATTAAACTGTGAAGATAACTATATAAACTCACCTCCAAGCAGAGGGAGGTTTATACCTTTAAACCAAGAAGGAGAATATAAACATTTGACACTCGTAGAAAGATTATTGCTTGATAGAATTAATTTTACTGATTTATATGGTTTAGTTGAGATACTTGGCGAAGATAATGAAGAAGAAGTAAAAGATACACTTGAAAGTCTTTTTAAAAAAGGTCTTATTTCGTTTAAACTAACAAAACAAGAATATATTGAGTTTGAAATAGACAACTATTATTCTAATTTTTTTAATGAGGAAAATAATGAGGTGAAACAATGATAGTTGCAGATATTGAAGATTTTGAAAACAATGTAAGAAAGTATTTAGACCATGCTACTGAAAGAAAACCATATGACAATATATTTGTTGATTACGAAGATAAAAGTTTTATCATACTTACTAATGACTCACTTGAAGAAATATTATATGGTGCTATAGAAGCAGGGCGATTAATAAAAAAGAAAGGTGAATAATATGTGTATGGACAATGAAAACATGGAATATAAAACAGTAAAAGTAAGTGATATACATTGCTTGGAGTGTGACAAACAATTTAAAGAGGGAGATTTAACACATACACAAAGAGATTGTTTTGGACAACCAACAGGATTTGTATGCAGAGATTGTTTTTTAAAAGCACAAGAACAAGGCAATAATTATTTAAACAATGTAGGAAATACTATAGAAGTAAAAAAGCCACTAAACTTTGCACGATATAATGATGTGAAACAATGATAGGTTATATATTTTATAGGTGTAATAAAACTTAAGGAGGAAAATAATGACAGAGGGAAAAATTAATGAATTGAAAAAACTTATTGGCTTTGGATTTTTAATAATTGACAGTAAAAGAAATGATAAGTATATTAATAAATTAATGGAAACACAGTCATTTAACAATTTATTACCAACTATGGCTGGACTCGCAGTTGCGCACGATTTAGAATACGATAAAAACGTACTAAGTGATATGTTCAACGAGCCGCAAACAACAAAAATTTTAGAGGAAGCATATTCAGAATATATTAAGTTTGATAAGCAATATGAAAAAAGAAACGATGGATAGTATGAGTTTTACTGAAAAAGACGATAAAATATTTACCTCTTATCTAATGCTTACACAAAAATAAATAGATATGAAAGAAGTGAATTGATGAATAGTAGAAATAACAATAACGTATATACACTTCTAGGTGCAACTAATCATTCTGATTTTGAAAGACAACCTGTTGATTATTACGCAACTGATCCTAATGCGGTAGAAATTTTTTTGGAAAAATTAAAAGAAGATAAAATAATTTTACCTAATGAAATATATGAGCCTGCATGTGGCGGAGGGCATATATCTGAAGTACTTAAAAAACACGGATATACTGTACACTCATCAGATTTATACAAAAGCGATTTTTTAGCTGATTGTATTTTTACTAATCCACCATATAAAAAAGCCTTGCCTTTTGTAAGACAAGCAATTAAAAATGTAAAGAATTCTTGCTATGTAATTATGTTTCTAAGAATACAATTTTTAGAAGGGAAAGAAAGATATAACTTTTTTAAATATAATCCGCCAAAATATGTTTATGTAAATTCAAGTAGGCAAAAATGTTCTCGTAACGCTGATTTTGAAAACTTCAATAGTAGTGCAGTATGTTTTTGTTGGTTTATATGGGAAAAAGGATATCACGGAGAAACAACAGTAAGATGGATAGCATAATAAGCAAAAAATAAAAGGAAGTAATAATTAATATGATAACTGAAATTAACATAAATGATTTTAAAAAAGACGTAGATAACTATTTTGAAAAATGCGATGAAGATAACGAACATATACTAATACAGGGTAAAGATACAGATTTTGTGCTTATTACAGTAGAAAGATTTAATACCATGATTGAAAACGCAATGTGTTTTGGGAATAAATTACTACGTAAAGAATAGGAGAATTAAAAATATGAATAATCAATATGAGCAGTTACTAAACGAATGTATAAACGCTACTATAAAAGATGAATTTTCGGGTGTTTTTGATTTGTTTGATAAATATGATAACCTACATTCCCCTTGCCTTAAAATCTCAAAAAACAACCCTTGTAGCTCTTGTATTTCAAAATATTCTAAATGCGTACCTATAATGTTCTTTGTATATAATATTATTTGTACAAACGATAACGTAAATGAAAAAATAAAAGGAAAAGCTTCTAAAAAATTAAATGAACTTATTGCTAAACTTAAAACAGATTCTTTATAAACTATTGACACTGTACTACATATGTAGTACAGTAATATTATAGGAGGTGATAATATGGCACACATAACATTTAGATTAACTGACAGAGAATATTCATACGCAATAGAACTTGCAAAGTTTAATAATATGAATTTATCTGAATATTTTAGGAATCTATTTTATAAACAAGCAGAAGATTTTGAAGATTTAAAAGCAATAGAAAAATACGAAAATGATTTAAAAAATAATCCAAATAAACGATTATATACACATGAAGAAGTATGGAGCGAATAAACTACATGAAGTATGAAGTTATGTATACAGAAGAAGCACAGAAAAGTCTTAAAAAAATAAATAAACCACAAAAGGAATTAATAAAAAAATGGATAGAAAAAAATTTAATTGGGTGTAGTAATCCGAGATTTAGAGGGAAACCACTTAAAGGACCTTTAAAAAAATATTGGCGGTACAGAGTAGGAAATTACAGAATACTTGCAGATATTGATGATGACAAAATAATAATAAATATAATCAATATTGGTCATAGACAAGGAGTATATTAAACAGTAGGCAATAATTTTATCGCCTATTATTTTTTTGTTATATGTTTAGTAAAATAGTATTTAAAATATGAAAAGTTGTAAAAAAATGTCTTTTATGATATAATTTTGTAGTTATGAAAATTAAGTTATAGGAGATGTTTTTATGTTTAATCTTGTAGAATTAAAGCGAAACAAGGTTGTTACTACAAGCATAAAAGTAGCAAAATATTTTAAAAAGATTCATGACGATGTAATAAATGAAATAGAATCTCTTGAATGTTCATATACATTTAAAAAAGAAAATTTCTTTAAATGCAAAGAAAAAGGGAATATATATTTCACAATGACGAAAGATGGATTTACTTTTCTTGTTATGGGGTATACAGGTAAAAAAGCTTCTAAATTTAAAGAAGAATATATAAAAGCATTTAATAAAATGGAAGAACTTCTTTATGATAAAAATACAGACAGATATAAAGAAATAAAAGAAGAAGAAAAAACTATTCAAAAAAAAGAAATGGACAAACTTAAATCAGGTATAAAAGAAATAACTCCATTTATGTATATGAAAGCAAATACTATTGCAGATAAAGCTGTGTCAATAAAATTTGGATATAAAAAGATGATTAAAAAAAGCGAAATGACATCAGACATGCTTATGGAAAGGAGTCGAATAATGTCATATATTACTTCGCTAATGATTTCTCAAAGCTTAGGAATACAAATCGAAAGCATATCTAATGTCATATACAATAATATACAAAATAGAATAAAAATCAATTAGAAAAATTTATTTAAATTTTGTAAGTATTTATAAATAAAAGAGAGCATTTTATATTATGCCCTCTTTTTTTAATTCTTCTATTTTTTTAGCTCTTGATTCTCTTTTAAGTGTAGACATACTTATTCCTGTTTTAGATTCTATTTCTTTAAATGTATACGTATCTCTTAAACTAAGTGCAAAATTAATTTGCTCTCTTGAAAACTTTTTTGGTCTGCCACAAACAAAATCATCTCTTTTTCGTGCTTTTTCTAATCCTTCACTTATTCTTTCTATTATCATATTTCTTTCCATTTCCGCAACTGCCAATAATAACTGTAAATAAAATCTTCCGACAGTTGTATTTTCAAGAAGCCCTAAATTAAGAACATCTACCTTTACATTCCTTTTAAATAGAAGTTCTATTAATTCTATCCCCTCTTTTACATTTCTTGCAAGTCTATCTAGTTTACATACAACTAAAGTGTCGCCTTCTTTTATCTTATCAAGAAGTTTATTAAGTTCAGGTCTACTGCATTTAGTACCAGTAAATTTTTCACTGTATATTAAAGAGCAACCTTTATCTTTTAATTTTTCTATTTGTAATTCTAAATCTTGGTGTTTTGTACTTACTCTTGCATATCCGTATTTCATAATTTTTACCTCGTTTTTCTTAATGTGTTTTGGCACTTAGCTTTTGGCACTGGCTTATATGCCTATTTTACTACATTTAATTTTTAAAGTCAAATACACATGTATTTGACACCATTTATATATAAAATAAGAGCGTTGTTTATCCAACGCTCAATTTATATCTATTCCTATTTCTTTTTCTTTATTTTTATATTTATCATGGATTTCACATTGCTGATACATTATATAGCTTAAATCAAATTCTACTGATTTATACTCAAGATATTTTCTGTCTACACATTTAAGTTCTTTATCTACATCTTCTATTAATGATTTTATTTTAATAGAATCTGCGATATATCCCTCGTTACAACATTCTTTGTATAATTCAGAATAAAGTTTTTTTGTTTCATGTTCCCAAGACCTTAACTTATCAAAGAAATCTTTAAGAGCTGATTGTTTTGTTCTTGTGTCAACATCGTACCTTGTGTAATTATACCAAGACATAGGAATAAGTTCAGGGTCAGTAGGTTTACCCTCGCTTACCATTATATTATGATGATTAATAACGTATCTGTTAGTGCTTCTCATGCTCATACTTTCAGATATATATTGATATTCTTGCCACCTTTTAAGACCTCTAAATCCTAAAAAATCAAGCATTTTAGAAGCCTGTTCATGGAGCATTATTCCTTCTATTTGGTGCTGTATTATCTTGCTGTATATTTCCTTTATTTCCATTTTCTATCACCTCTAATCTTTTTATTATTTCATCTATTTTCTTATCTTGATTATTTAAATGATTATGAATATCTGTAGTTTGCTTTTTGATTATTTCTTGTACACTTCCTTGATTTACATTTTCATTTAAATTTTTTATACTTATAAAAAAATTTACTATAGAAATAATATCAAGGATACTAAGTTCATTATTAAAATTATTTTCTATGCCCATTTAATACATGAAGCACCGATCCATGTTGCTTCTCCTGCTACACCATTTATATTTACACTTATTTCATCATCTGATTTTAAATATAAATCTGTTTCTGTATGAAGTGTATATGTATCTCCTGCAGCTACAGTTTCAGTACAAATAGCACACGGAAGCGGTACTCCGTTTCTATATAGCTGAACTATTAAATCTCCTGCTTCTGTTGGTTCTGCTGTTACGTCTGCGCATAGATGATATGTTCCTTTACAGTTTATAGAAAAGTTATTTACATTAGAACATATTGATACACCTGTATCAGTAGCCTTAACTCCAAGAAGATTAAGAGTAGTACCTGTAGCCACAAAAGGCTGAGAAGTATTATTGAAAGTTCTCTCAATAGATTTATAATTACATTGTTTTAAATTATTACAACATGCCATAAATAAATTCCTCCTATATATATATAAATAATAAAAAAGAGGTAGCCTACGCCACACTCTTTTAAAATAAGCGTAGATATACGCAAATATTCTAATATACTTTCACCTGTTTATATGTTTTAAATATAATTAATTGCACCCACAACCACCGCAAAACGGAGAAGTACCTGCGTTATATGTAGTAGCATTAGGATATCTTACAACTCCACAAAGGGAAGACTGTAATTGAAGCTGATTAATTTGATTTTGCATATCAGCCATTCTGTTGCCCATAATAGCATCAAGAATTTTCTGAGTTTGAGCTGTAGTATTTGCATTTATACTTGCAGTATTCATAGCAGCTTCATATCTGTTTTGAGCTATATTAGAATTTATTCCTGCTCCTGTTTCAGATATAAGCATTTTAGTTGAGCAGCAACATTCGTTTTGATTTCCGAGAATGTTTTGCTCCATTGTTTTTACATCTGCTATTTGATTTGAAAGAGCCATTTGTACATCTTTCATAACGTTAATATTGTCATATTTAGCTTGATTTGTAGCTGCTACAGCTTGAGCAGTACCTGCTGTTACGTTATTTATAATATCTCTGTTTCCGTCTAAGAGCTGACCGAACTGGCTTGTATATTGTACATCTTGTTGTGTAGCATACTGAGGTTGATAACCTCTATTACCAAAACCAAAGCCATTACCACTAAATAAAAATAAAATAAGTATTGCGAAAATCCACATTGAACTTCCGCCGAATCCATTATTGCCATTCCCTGTAAGTGCGGCAATATCTGCAGGACTCATTGCTGCGTTTCCATTATCCATTTTACATTCCTCCATTAATAAATTTATTTATAATATCTCATTGGCGCCATTATGAGTTATTACCAGTTAAATTTTTTGCCATTTCTATTATTTCATCAGGATTTACTCCCTTTTGTTTTGCTATTTGATAGAACATATCTTTTGGATTACCGCCATTTTTCACCATATTTAAAAGCATATTTACCTGAGGATTTGTTTTAGCCATATTAAGTAGCATTTCGTTTGGGTTCTTTATTCCTTTTATCATATTCATAACATTACTTAGTCCGCCGCCACTATTCATATTTTTAAATAGATTTACTATATCGTTACCCATAATTTAATCATCTGCTTTCTTTGATGTTTTTGTTTTACTTGTAAGATTCTTTTCAAGGGCTTCTATTTTGTTTTTTAAGGCATCAAATTCGTCTCTTTTTATATAGTCTACACTTTTACTTAAGATACTGTTTTCCTTTGCTGATTTGTCTATTTTTTGGAATTCATAACAATCTAATGTACTTACACCCATACTGTCAGAAGTTTTTATATAGAATTCATTTGCATTGTTATTCATTATCCAAACTCTTTGATTTGGTTGAAGTATAACATCTTTAGCTGCTTCGTATCCGTTTACATAAACTATGTTTATTGAATTTTGGTTGTTATCATTTTGTTTTGATTGCATATTGTTATTCATGTTATTATAAGATAATCCTGAATAATTACCTGATAAATTTGGATTATATGTTGCAGGTTGATAGTAATTATTATATGGTTGATTATACATTTTAAAAGCACCTCAAAATCAAATTTACTTTAAATAAATTATATAAAAGAAAACCACTCTAAAAGTACAAAAGATGTACATTTAAAGTGGTTATATCGTTCCGATAAAATGGTATTATTCCTATAATTTAATATATAGTTCTCTCATCTTTTTTTTAACTGCACTTATAGAACAATATAAAATACAATCAGCTATATAAGAATAATCATATCTTTTTAAAAACACACTGTCTAAGAGTAATTTCTGTTCATCTGTAAGATTTCTAAAATCTCTATACTGTTTATATTCATTTGAATTTTTAATATTTTTTATACTTTTTATTTTTCGTCTTTTTTGAAGCAATACTTTGTCCAAATAAATAGCACCTCCAAACAGCACGCATTATATTTACATAAATTTACTTATAAAGTCATATATATAGTTACTTCCTCTTGCTATAATAAATCCTGATATAATATTACCTACAAACTGTATTTTACTTACTATTCCAAATTCTCTTGGTATATCAATATCATAGCAAACAGCTATTATTAACCCTGCAAGTAAACTAAGAGCCATACCTATTGTAAAAGAGCCGTCAATTGAAACGTTCTTTATATATGAAGTAATACCCTCTACGAATATAGCAATAAATACAGCATCT
>Ga0310691_10004171_pt1 | contig 16524 bp, 9 predicted proteins | sample 176DNAGHGlowgp2_FD_203887 | JGI IMG/M metagenome (GOLD analysis project Ga0310691, IMG submission 203887) | Sheep rumen microbial communities from Palmerston North, Manawatu-Wanganui, New Zealand - 1766 DNA GHGlow gp2 (v2) (version 2) | ecosystem: Host-associated > Mammals > Digestive system >...
CGCTCTCGAACATATTGAGGTCGCTCAAGTCACGCTTGTAGCCCGTCTCGCTGTAGTCTTCATACTCGTAGGCCGACGCGACGGTGCCCTCGGCAACGCACACGGTGGCAAACAGGGCGCTCTTAGGTCCCACCAGTAGCACCTGATAGTAGTCGCGGTTGCCCACCTCGGTGGGCAGTGTTGCCAGCCATTGCGAGCGCATGATGCTGTACTTCATGCCATAGTGCGCAAGGATTATCTGCATGGCACTGCGGTCAACGGTGCGCACTGGCTCGGGACTGAGCCAACGGCTGAACTGCAACGGCTGGTGAGTGGTGAGGAAGTTGCGTGTCACTGCCACAGGCACTGCATTGCCATCAGTGTAACCGCGGAACATCTTAGCCACCACCTTAGGGTCTTTGAGTTTGAACTCTCGCACGCTCTGCCACAGGGTGTCGCCATCCAGCGATGAGAAGATGCGATCGTCACCCGCAAACCGGATTTCATTGACATGGGGCTTGAACACCATGTGGGTGTACTTGCTGCCCGGGGGGTAATTACTTTCACGCCAGCCGATGAACTCATTCTTGGCCTTCTCCATGCTGGAGATAAAGATGGGTGGCTCATGCAACGTGATGTCGCCAGCGGGCAGTGGCCATCTGTTTGCTAAGTATTCAGTCATCGACCAGAATTCGCTATGGTCCAACGAATCAATCACCGTTGTGTTGACGGTGACGGGTGCCATGTTCTTGCCCACTGAGTAGGCCTTGAAGGCGCGTCCTGCGGTCGGGCGGCTCTCGGTTGAGATGATCAAGTCGTCGATGCCGTCGCCGTCGACATCGGTTTTGGCAAAGTACATGTAGGCGGTGTGACCCACATCCTCTACCAGGATGTCGTCCAAGTGGTTCCACACCATGCGGTCTTGCTCGTCTTCGGTCATTGCCCAGCATCCTATCGCTGCAATCATCAAGGCAAATGTTGCTATCATTCGTTTCATAGCATAATTGTTTTAGTATTAGTGAAATTTATTGTTGCAAATATAGAAATTATTTTAGACTTCTGCAATTATTATGCCCCCAAAATCTCAAAAAATGATAAAATCGGCATCAGATGTCGGCTATTTGGGCAATTTGTAGTAAATTCGCAAGTTCAAACACGAAAATCACTCATGGTCATGAAAAGATACATCACCCTGCTGGCTGCTGCCGCTCTGGCCGCAACACTCATCGTGCAGGTAGCACAGGCCGATGACAAGAAGGACAACTCGCCTGCTACCATCGCTCGCAACCTCGACATCTTCAACTCGGTCTACAAGGAATTGAACACCTTCTATGTCGACACCATTGATGCCCAGAAGTCTATCGAGACTGCCATCAATGCCATGCTTGACGACATCGACCCCTACACCGAGTATATACCTGCCAAGAGCCAGGACGACTTCCTTGTCATCAGCACAGGGCAGTATGGCGGCATCGGGTCGTACATCCAGCAACGCACAGGCGAAAAGAAGGGTGTCTACATCAGTGGCCCATACAAGGACAGTCCGGCAGCCAAGGCTGGCCTGCGCTCAGGTGACCGCATCAAGAGCATCGACGGCATCGATGTCACGGGCTGGAACAGCGACAGTGTCAGTGCGCACCTCAAGGGCCAAGCCAATACCACGGTCACCGTGCAGGTGGTCCGCCCCTACGACCAAGACAGCATCAAGACCTTTGTCATCAAGCGCGAGAACATCAAGATGGACCCAGTGCCCTACTACGGAGTGGTTCACGGCAATCTGGGGTATATCAGCCTCACGACATATAACGAGCACTCGGCACAGCAGGTTAAGGATGCCGTGCTCGAACTGAAGAAGAATCCCGCCGTCAAGGCTATCGTACTAGACCTGCGCGGCAATGGTGGCGGGCTGATGGAGAGTGCAGTGCAGATAGTGGGTCACTTTGTGCCCAAGGGCACAACAGTCCTCACTACGCGTGGACGCGACAAGGCCAGCGAGAAGGTCTACAAGACCACGCAAGAACCCATCGACACCAAGATTCCGCTGGCAGTGCTCATTGACGGCGGCAGCGCATCGTCGAGCGAAATCACCGCAGGCGCACTACAAGATCTAGACCGTGCCGTCATCTTCGGCTCACGCTCTTATGGCAAGGGACTGGTGCAGACCACGCGTCCGCTGCCCTTCGACGGCATCCTCAAGGTCACCGTGTCGAAGTATTACATCCCCAGTGGCCGTCTCATCCAAGAGGTGGACTACTCAAAGCGCAATGCCGATGGCACCTATAGCCGCACTACAACCGACTCGACGGCACGTGTGTTCCACACAGCCCACGGACGTGAGGTGCGTGAGGGCGGTGGCATCTCGCCCGATGTCAAGGTCGATTATCCCGAAATCAACCGCTTGGTCTACAACATCGTTCGCGACCAGTGGGCATTTGACTTTGCCACACGCTACCAGTCGCAGCACCCCACCATTCCGCAGCCCGACCAGTTTGAGGTCACCGACGAGATCTTCAACGAGTTCAAGTCGTTTATCAACCCCGACAAGTTCCAATATGACAAGGTGTGTGAGCAAGGACTGGAGAACCTGCAGAAGGTGGCCAAGGCCGAGGGCTACATGAACGACAGTACCAAGGCTGCCTTCGAGCAGCTAGAGAAGTTGCTCAAGCATGATCTGAACCATGACCTGGACACTCAGCGCAAAGAAATCTCACGCCTCTTGGCTCAGGAGATCCTCACACGCTACTACTACCAGGCAGGTGAGACCGAATATGAGGCCCGCCACGACGAGACCATCGACAAGGTGGCCGAACTACTCGCCAAGCCCGGCGAATGGGCAAAGACCTTGCGGTAATTAAGAATTAAGAATTAAGAATTAAGAAATGGGCTTCGCCGATTGGCGAAGCCCATTGTGTTTCACATATTGTGCATTGATCAGTAGCCGATGGACAGAGTGGTGTAGTAGCGACCGTAGTCACTGCCCATGCTCAGGGTCACGTAGCCGGTAGTATTGCCGCCAAACCAGGTGGCCATACCACTCTCGACGCTGATGGGCGGACCGTAGACTGCGCTCAGGTCGTGATAGATGCGGTTGTAGCGGCTGCGGTCACGATAGGTGCTGGCGTAGACAAACTGTGCATTGGCCAGTCGTCCGGCATCGTAGCAGAGCATCACATCGGGCCATAACAGGTTGAGCATGCTCACGTCGCGCAGATAGACGATGTTGTCCTGATAACCATCAATGTAGTAGCCACTGGTGTACAGGTAGTCCAGCGAGACATCAAAGTAGGTGCCGAAGGTGATGCCCAGAATGCGGTCAATGACTGGTGCTCCATAGTAGGGACGATAGTGGGCAGGAATCACCGGGCGATAGTAGCGCAACGGTGCCGGGCGATAGGGACGCGGAGGAGGAGGCAGCGGACGGCTCCAGTTGTGGTGTGCGTGCGCATAGCTGAAGTGGTCGCGGTGCGGGTGTCTGTCATAGTTGTAGGGGCGTGTGCGGCCATTGCGCCCGCTGGGACCATAGCCATGGTGGTTGCCACCGTTGTGCCCGCGATCGTTGTCATAGCCACGGTCGTTTCCGCGCCCGCCGCGATTATTGCCACGACCATTGTGGTCATTATTGCCACCACGGCCACGGTTGTTGTCCAATCCGCCACGGTCATTGCCACGCCCGTTCTTGTTGTCGCCCTGGCCCATGCCACCATGGTTACCATTGTTGCCTCCACGGCCACCCTTGTTGCCATCCATGTGCGACGGAGTGACAGCGGACTGCGTTGTGCGATTAATAGCACTGCCACTCATCTGCGATGACGGGCGTTCACGACCAGTGCGTACCGTGCCGACGGTGCCACGATCACTGCCACCACGTGTGGTACCGGGGCTAACACGGTCGTTGCCCGGCCTGCGGTCGGCTGAACTGCGGGTTGCCGACTGGCTGCCTACACGCTCAGGTGCGGTGCGCGACACTTGAGGAGTCGAGGATATGCGGCTAGCCTCGCTGCCACGGGTGCGCATGCTGCCTTGCTGCGACCGCGTGCTCATCGACTGGCGGTCGCTAGTGCTGCGATTGACTTGCGGACGGCTCTCAGTGCGGCTCACCTGGCGGTTGCTGCTGCGGGTCATCGATGCACTGCGACTCTCATTGCTGCGGCTGCTCATCGATGTGCCACGACTTGATGACTGACGGTTATCACTGCTGGTGCGCGAACTCGAAACGCTTGCGCCACGAGCAGCAGAAGGGCGTTGACGGCTCGACGACATCTGCGCCGATGCGGGGACCGACACAATCATGCCCCCCATGAGCACTAGGCTCAACATCAGGTTTCGTACAGTGGTTTTCATAACGCTATATCTTTATAAATTAATAATTCAAAGTAAAGAGTCTTACCTCTTGTTTCTTGTACTCGTTAGACGAGCAAATAGTGTGCCCGTTTAACGCGCGTGCAAGAATTTTGGCGACTAAATCGACCAATGGTCTCATTTTGCCGACGTTCAGCGCAGCAGCAACGACCCGTCGCCATAACTGAGAAAGCGATAATCGCTAGCCAGCGCATGGTCATACATGGGTCGCCACTGGTCTTGCCCCACAAAGGCCGACACCAGCAACAACAGGGTGGACTGCGGCTGGTGGAAGTTGGTGATCATGCCCTGGATGATGCGATACTCAAATCCTGGGGCTATCATCAGCTGTGTCGACCCTAGATAGGTCTGTGCGCCGGTGCGGTCCAGATAGTCAACAATGTGCTTGAGGGCATCGGCAGTGCTGATGCGGCATGGGGTTGTATAGGGCATCCACTGTCGCACGGTCAATTGGTCGCCGTGTGCATCAGGGTTCTCGGCCAGAATTTGACCCACATAATACAGGCTCTCGAGTGTGCGCACCGATGTTGTGCCGACGGCCACCACAGGGCGTTTTCCCTCAATCAGTTCGACCAGCAGTGAGCGTGGCACGGCAAACACCTCGTAGTGCATGTCATGCTCGCCGATGTGTTCGCTCTTGACGGGCTGGAATGTGCCGGCGCCCACATGCAATGTGAGTTCGCGCCGTGCAATGCCCTGTCGGTCGCACTCGGCCAACAAGTCGTCGGTGAAGTGCAATCCTGCTGTGGGGGCAGCCACACTGCCGTCGATGTGGCTATAGACAGTCTGATAGTCGGTCGAGTCGCTCTCCTCAGTGCCACGATTCAAGTAGGGTGGAATGGGAATCTCACCCACGGCATCGAGCACCGAGGCAAAGGTCACACCGTCGCCATTCCAGTCAAAGTCAATGACCCATGCATTGCCGCGCCGCTCGCCGCGGGTGGCGCACAGGGTCACCTGTTGCCCGTCGACATCAACGATTTGCTGCAGCGCACCCTGTTTCCATCGCTTGCTGTTGCCCACCAGGCAATTCCACGAGCAGTGGCCCGTGGTTTGGAAGATCAGTTGGTAATCGCGTGGCGACTCGGGCTCGAGACAGAAGATCTCGATGAGCGAGCCCGTATCCTTGCGAAATCGCAGACGAGCGTTAATCACGCGCGTGTTGTTGTAGATGAGCATCGCCCCATGTGGCAACAATCGGGGGACATCGCTGAAGCGATGGTCTTCAATATTACCCTGATGCCAGTAGAGCAATCGACACTGCTCGCGCTCGGCTAGCGGATGCTTGGCAATGCGCTCGTCGGGCAGGTCGTAGTTGTAGTCACTAATCTTGATGTTGCGTATGTTGTCGATTGTAGCCATAGTCGTTTTTTAGAAACCACAAAGGTACTCATTTTTTCTTGGATGCCGATAGAATTGGTGTTGAAAAAAAGTGCGGGGTGGTCAATGTGACCACCCCGCACAATGTTGAGTATTGAGATTGTGTTTACTTCTTGGCAGGCTGAGCGGCACGCTTGACCTGACGGCGAGTGAGCGCGTAGGCCACAGGCGATGCCACGAACAGCGAGGCGCAAGTACCGACAACCACACCCAGGATCATTGCGAAGATGAAGCTGCGGATCGACTCACCACCCAGGAAGAACATGACCAGCAGCACCAGCAATGTGGTGATTGAGGTCATCAACGTACGCGACAGAGTGCTGCACAATGCCTTGTTGAAGGTTTCATACAAGTTCTGCTTGGGATACAGGCCACGATACTCACGCACGCGGTCAAACACCACCACCGTGTCGTTGACCTGATAACCAATCACGGTCAGGATTGCGGCGATAAACGTCTGGTCAACCTCCATCGAGAACGGGAAGATGCCATGCAGGTTGTAGAAGCCGATAACCACAAACGAGGTGAATGCCACAGCGGCAAGTGCGCCCACCGAGAATGCCACGTTGCGGAAGCGGATGAGGATGTACAGTGCCATAGCCAGCAACGAGAAGATCACTGCCCAGACTGCCTCGCGAGTCATGTCGCTTGCGATGCTCGGGCCAACGACGTCGCTCGACACGACACCGATGCTCTCGTTTGCCACGCTGAAGTCGGCCTTGCTCATGTTGCCAAGTTCGCTCTTCAAGCCTGTGTACAACTTGTCCATAATCTCGTCATCGATGCCCTCCTCGGTGCTGTCGATCTTGTAGTTGGTCGACACACGCACCTTGGTGTCATTGTCGATGGTGATGACCGACACATTGCCACCCTCGAAGAGGGGAGCCAGCTGAGCCTCGAGGTTCTCAGTGTTCACGGCGTGGTCAAATTGCACCACATAGTTGCGACCACCCGAGAAGTCGATACCACGGTTCAGGCCACGGAAGACGAACAGGCACAGGATGATGGCAGCAACCACTGCAAGTACCATCCAAGTCTTCTTGGCGGTGCCCATGAAGTTGTACTTCACGTTCTCCAGCATGTGCTCGGTCAACTTGGTGGTCAGGGTCATCTTGTTGAAGGTGCCCTTGTTGACAAAGTGCTCCATCACCAGACGGGTTGCAAACACAGCGGTGAAGAACGAGCAGCAGATACCGATCACCAGGGTCACAGCGAAACCGCGGATAGGACCAGAGCCCAGCAGAATCAGGATGATACCCGTGATGATAGTGGTCAAGTTGGAGTCGAAGATGGCCGAGAATGCGTTCTTGTAACCATCGGTCACCGAGGCCTTCAGGCCCTTGCCGGCACGCAACTCCTCCTTGATGCGTTCGAAGATAAGCACATTGGCGTCCACAGCCATACCCAGCGTCAGCACGATACCGGCGATACCCGGCAGGGTGAGCACGGTCTGGAACGATGCCAAGATACCCACGGTGAAGAACAGGTTCATGATCAGACCCAGGTTAGCAATGTTACCTGCATACACACCATAGGTGCAAATCATGAACAGAACCAACAGAATCAGTGCCACGATGAACGAAATGACACCCTTCTTGATTGACTCTTGACCCAGCGACGGACCAATCACGCTCTCGCTGGCCACATTGACGCGTGCCACCATCTTACCCGACTCGAGCACGTTGGCAAGGTCGTTAGCCTCCTCAACGGTGAAGCGGCCGCTGATCTGCGAGCTACCACCGTCAATCTGGCTATTCACATTGGGATATGAGTAGACTTGGTCATCGAGCACGATGGCGATGGCCTTGCCGATGTTCTGACCGGTGATGCGCGACCACTGGCGAGCACCCTCGTCGTTCATGCGCATCGACACCACCTGACCCTGCAGGTTGTCAAACTCGCTGCTGGCGCGGGTCACGACATCGCCGTTGAGCACGGGCTGGCCGTTGACGGTGCGCAGAGCAACCAGGTTGAAGATGTCGGCACCATTTTGTCCCGAAGCCTGAGGCTTGACAGTCCAAGCCAACTTCAGGTCGGCGGGCAGCGAGGTGCGAGCGGCGGGCGAGTTGATGATGGCGTTCACAGCAGCGGTGTCGCTAGCGGCAACCATACCCACAACGGGGCTGCCACCACCCTGCTGAACCAGCATCTGATAGCCAGTGAGTTCGGCCAGTGTGCGACCTTGAGGAGCGGCGGGAGCGGGCTTAGCCTCCTGAGCCTTGGTCGAGTCGACTGCAGCGGCGGTCGAGTCGGTGGCCTCGGTCTGAGTCTGAGCAACGGGCTGGCCGGCATTCTGGTTCAGTGCGTTGAGCGCACCGATCAGGTCAGACAGTGTGTAGGTCTCATAGAACTCAAGGTTAGCGGCACCTTGCAGCAACTTGCGCACGCGCTCGGGCTCTTTGATGCCCGGCAACTCGAGCAGGATGCGGCCGGTGCTCTGCAACTTCTGGATGTTGGGAGCAACCACACCGAAGCGGTCAATACGGTTGCGCAGCACCTTATATGAGTTGTCAACCATGGACTCAACCTCTTCCTTGAGGATGTTCTCGACCTTGGCGTCGCTGGCGGTGGGATCCTCGCTCACCTTCTCGACATTGCGGAACACCTGTGCCAGGCTAGCGCCGGGGGCGAGGTTCTTGTACTCCTTGCAGAAGCTGGCCACAAAGTCCTCCTGTGCGGCCTGGTCGCGCTCGACCTTGGCGATGGCTTCGTTAAATTTCTTGTCGGGATTGTTGCCTGAGAGGGCACGCAGGATGTCGGGCACCGAGATCTGCAGTGTCACGTTCATACCACCCTTCAAGTCAAGGCCGAGGCCTAACTCCTTCTCACGCACTTGCTGGAAGGTGTAGTATCCAAGGTACACCTTCTCCTTGCCAATCGAGTCCATGTAGGTGTTGAGCGCTGTGCGATACTTATCGTTGCTCGTGTCGGGGGTCTTGATGCCTGCAGCTGCAAGAGCCTTCTTCTCGGCGACACCCTGATAGTGGTTCGACACAAACGTGAATGACAAGTAGAATGCACAAATCAGGATCAACGCTACGGTAATGACTCTGATAAAACCTTTAGTTTGCATTTCTAGAATTGTTAGTTATTTGTTTTTAATTTGTTTCATTAATAAGCATAACAACCTGTGAGTGTGTGCTTTAAGAGTCACCTTGGAAGCCCTGGGTTGGTCTTAATGCCCACATACACAAGTTTTCAGCCTGCAAATGTACAACAATTTCTTGATGTGAGAAAATAAAATTTTCAAGTTTTTGATTTTCACTATCCAAATTCCAATTATTTTCCCTAATTTTGCAAACTCACAAGAGGCTCTAGGTTTTCTAGATTTTCTAGATTCGCTAGACGCACTAGATAGTAGTTAGGTAGTTGCAGGAGTTCGGTTGTTACCTTCTGATAGCGTACGCCGTATCCCTACATTCTCAATTCTCAATTTTCAATTTCTCCAAGATGAAGATCGTATTTCTTGATGCCTACACCACCAACCCCGGCGACCAGTCATGGGCGGGGCTGCAACAACTGGGCGACTGCATCATCTATGACCGCTCAACGCCCGAGCAGATTGTACCGCGTTCGCTAGAGGCCGACGCGTTGTTAATTAATAAGGTGATTATCACGCGCGAAATCATGCAGCAATTGCCGCGACTGCGCTACATCGGCATTCTGGCCACAGGCTACAACTATGTCGACGTTGTTGCCGCCCGCGAGTTTGGAATCATCGTGACCAATGTCCCGGCCTACAGCACGCCCAGCGTGGCGCAACTGGCATGGGCTCACCTGCTCAACATCTGCTGCATGCCGCATCACTACACCCTGCAGGTGCGCGACGGCATGTGGGGACGCTGCCCCGACTTCAGTTTCACCAGCACGCGCCTGGTCGAGTTGTCGGGCAAGCTGCTGGGCATCGTGGGCTTCGGCCAGATAGGCAGCGCTGTGGCACGCATCGCACGGGCCATGGACATGCCCGTCATGGCCTATACCAGCAAGTCACAGGACCAATTGCCGCAGGGTGTGACCCGCGCCCGTGACCTGGAGCAAGTCTTTGCCGAGTGCGACGTGGTGAGCCTGCATTGTCCCTTGCTGCCCGAGACCCGGCAGTTGGTCAACCGTGAGCGCCTGGCGCTGATGAAGCCCACCGCCATTCTCATCAACACCAGCCGCGGCATGCTTGTCGACGAGCAGGCGCTGGCCGACGCGCTCAACGAGGAGCGCATCTTCGCCGCAGGGCTTGATGTGTTGCCCCAGGAGCCGCCACGCGACGGCAGCCCGCTGCTCACGGCGCGCAACTGCTTCATCACGCCACACATCGGTTGGGCCAGCGACGAGGCTCGCAAGCGCCTCATCCGCGTTGTCGAGGACAACCTGCGTGCCTTCCAGCAGGGTGTCCCCGTCAATGTCGTCTCTTGACAACTGGATTCTCTAGACTCTCTAGATTTTCTAGAGCTTCAGGACAATTCTTTTAAACTTATTCAACACAATAACGATGACAAGCCTAAACAATCTCAAATCTTTCCTGGTAGCCACTGCACTGATGATGTGCATGACTGCCCAGGCCGTTCAGTTCACGCAACCCAAGCGTGAATTCCGCTCATCGTGGGTGGCCACCGTGTGGTGCCTCGACTGGCCCAACGAGAACTCGCGGGGCACCAGCCCCACCGCCACCGCAGCGATGCAACAACAACTCATCACCCTGCTCGACTCGCTGGCTCGCAACAACTTCAACGCCGTCAACTTCCAGGTGCGCTCGATGTGCGATGCCATGTATGAGTCGAGCTATGAGCCCTGGTCCAGCTACCTCACTGGCTCGCGCGGCGCGACGCCGGGATTCGATCCGCTGGCATTCTGTGTTGAGCAGTGCCACAAGCGCGGCATGGAGTGCCACGCATGGGTCAACCCCTACCGCTTCAGCACCGGCAGCGACTGGAACTGCCCCCAGGACCAGGAACTCAAGAACGATGGCTGGCTGCTCACCTACGGCTCTACCATCATCCTCGACCCTGCCCAACCACGCGTCATCGAGCGCATTGTCAATGTGTGCAAGGAGATCATCACCAAGTATGATGTCGACGGCATCCTCTACGATGACTACTTCTATCCCAACGGCATACCCAGCAACAGCAGTGCAGGCGACTATCAGGAGTGGCAGCAGAGTGGCACCACCATGAGCATCGGTGACTGGCGGCGCGACAACGTCAACCGCATGGTCAAGGCGGTCTACGACATGATTCAGCAAGAGCGGCCCGAGGTGAGATTTGGCATCTCGCCCGCCGGCGTGCCAGAGCACCAAGCCGGCCGGCGAACTCAAGGTGAACAACAAACTCATGGTCGACGGGACCACCTACTATGCCCGCGCCAAGTTGACCTATCTCGACGAGGAAAACGTGCGCCGCACCACCGATTATTGCCCGGTCATCGCCTTTGTCTATCACGCGGGCACTCGACCCGTGGGCATTGTGGGCGATGTTGACTTCAATGGCATTGTCGACATTGCCGATGTCAATGCTGTGATCAACGTCATGCTGGGCAAGGATGACGGCTCGATGCTACAAGCCGATGTCACTGGCGACGGCATGGTCGACATCACCGATGTCAATGCCGTCATCAATGTCATGCTGGGCAAGTAGGGGCTAGAATCGAGGGGCTAAAGGATAGGGTCTAGAATGTCTAGAATTTCTAGATAGTCTAGACCGTCTAGATAGTCTAGAACTTCAAGATTGCCTGGACGAGAGCCTGAGGGCTCAGCTGCCATAGCCGTTGATGCGGCGATAGTTGTTGGGCGAGACACCAAAGTGCTTCTTGACATACTTGCCGAAGAATGAGAGGTTGTCAAAGCCCATGCTGGCGGCAATCTCCTTGATGGTCATGTCGCTATAGAGGAGCAACTGCTTGATGCGGTTCACCACACTCTGCGTGATGAGCTCGCTGGCTGTCTTGCCAGATTGCTGGCGGCATACTGAGGTGAGATACTTGGGCGAGACACACAGGGCATCGGCATAGGCCTGCACGCTGCGGGCCCGCTTTTCGTTGGCCAGCATGACCACAAACTTGCGATAGAGTTTGTCGCCCTGGCGCAGCATGAGGCCCGTGCCGATGTCGAGGTGACGGCTCATGCTGCTGAAGATGTCGTAGATATAGGCCCGCAGAATGCTGATCATGGTTTCGCGGCCAAAGTTCAGGTCGGCATGCTCCATCTTGAACTTGGCCAGTTCATAGTACTTGACCATCAGTGTGATCTCGTCCTGGCTGAAGTGCATGACGGGCTCCTGCTTGATTTGCATCATGGTCTCGAACAGGCTCTTGTTGACAAAGTCGAACGCCACCTCGCGGTTGAAAGCGCAGATGACGCACCTGAAGTCACGGGTGTGCGTGTAGTGATCGACCACCGAGTTGGTGTCGACAAACAGTCCGTCGTTGCGCTTCATGTGTTGTGTGGTGCCATTGAGGTTGAGCGTCAACTCACCGTTGAGGCAAAAGACAAAGGCGAAGAAGTTGACCTTGAACACATTGCCCAGATTAGGAATGGACGTGATGTTATCGGCGAACAGCAACTCGTCGTCGGCATAGTTCACCTTATCGTAGATGCGGGGAGCATTCTGTAAGTCGATTTCAGGTATGGCAGTTGATTTTTTCATTTTCTCATCATCTATTACGGTTTTCGGTGCAAAGTTACAGAAAAAAACTGTAACTACCAAAAAAACTCGGCCAATTGAGGGGTTGGCACGCCCCCCTGAGCGCCAATGCGCAAGCAACCTCCACACTCGTCGACCCCGATAGCAAAAAACAAGGGCTGCCTAACCTCACGGTCGGGCAGTCCCACAATTGATAAAAACTATTACTATTACAAATCTATTCTATTATTGTCAACAAATAAAACTACTGACATTACTTGATAACCTTGGTGGTCGATGTCGTGCCATCGGTGTAGCGCGTCACCACGATGTTCACACCCTGCCACGGAGTCACCGAAGGCAGACCCATCGTGTTGTAGTACATCACACCACTCACCTCGCGGTTGTACCGCTGCGATACGATGCCAGTGACAATGTTATCGCTGTTCGCATCGATATCAACATTTTCTGTAGCCTCGACGATGTAATAATTGTTGTCAGGAATTGCAGAGATGGCACGTCTCGGAGCACCTGCACTTGGTATTAAGTTCTCGCTTCTAGTGAAATACATTCGCACGATAAACTTAGCAGTCAATTTATCAATTACGCTATTATCAGTCTCATCGGTACGCAACTTTTGTGCACCAAAGGTTGCTCTGACTTCACTATCGATGGCATCTTCTTGAGTTCCATGGTTGTCACCTGACACCCACTCTCCATCTTCTATTTCAAATACAGTTCCCGGCAATACAGGGCGTTCGCCAATGGTTTTGTCAGCCAGATAGTCCGCCGACAACTCACTGTCACCAATCTTCAGTTCTTCATACATGTACTCACCACTACTGGTTACACGCACTTTTTTACGCGTTTCCAATTGCTCACCCAAGATGGTAGGATCAACTTGACGCCATGCACGAATCTTATAGAGGCTGTATCCATCAGGTACCAACGAGGTTAGATCTTTGGTTGCATTGGTTACATCGAGAAGGATTTTATAGTAAGCATATTTCTTTCCGTCATTTACCCACGAGTACTTACTCATCTCAACTGGTGTAACTGCTTTCACCTTGATATCACCCAAAGCAGTGGTCTTGATGACAGAGCCATAAGTGTTGTGGCTATCATCTGGAGCATATGTCTCAACTACAGGCACAAATTCGTAGGCACCAACACCTGGGGCCGAATTAATGAATTTTCCCCATGCCGAACTACTGCTACTCAGGTCAATTTTTGGCTCACCGTCGGCTGTTGCGGCCGGATCAATCGTATAAGCCTGTCCTGTGTTTCGAGCCTCGGTAATGCGTGTTTCTTGTGCAATCGATGGGGTGTTGCCCACATTCCATCTATGAACCCTGTACTCACGAATCTTCTGCTCGGATGCATCCTTAGTTACCTGAACATTATATTTCACCACATTCTTGCCATTGTCATCAACAGGCTGTGCATATAAGGCATGGTTGGTATCAGCATCAATCATCTCTTTGGTATAGTTGCCATTGATAATCAAGTCGGTCTTGAACACCGGCACGACTGGCATATTGCTATAGACTTCCTTGATTTCATCACCTTCGACAAAAGGCTCAGCCGAAGTAAAACTCACCATATAGACATATTCATTGCGGTGCTCTGTGCCACCATCGGGTGTAACACTGAAATTATCGTACAACTTAAAGTTGCTGAAATCTACCTCGTTGGCATAATGAATGATGTTACCATCTTTATCGGTTTCATTCGCACGATAGATTACGCAAGTCACAGTCGAGGGGTTGGCTTTGGCACCAGTGAAGTTATCCTGATTATCTGCCATGCTAATCTTGAAGGTGCACGAGCCATTGCTTCCATTCGTTGGCTCAGTCAGGCTTTCCAATGTTGCCGTTGCAAAATCCACGCCATCATCAGTAGCACTGATCTTTCGCTTGAAATGGAACACGGTCGCCGGGCTAGTACTCAAGAAACGACGAGTGACACGCGAGTTGCCACGCGCATTGCGCATCGGAATCTCGTTGGTATAGTGGTTCTTTTGTTCGACGGGGTCATAGGTGCTCCAGTAGTTAGCATCAATGGCCAACTCAAGCAATTCATGGGCATCGTTGCCTGGGATGAAGAACGACTTGTGGTTAGACATCTGCAGGGTTAGGAAATTGAAAGTCTCGTTGTAAACATCAATGCCCTGCACTGCATAAGTCACCTCCTGTCCATGGCTGAGGGATGGGACATAGTCGGTATATGTATAGTCTATTTTCTCGGTTGTCGGGTTCACTCGAATCTTAACAGGCTCATCCGTGTAGGTGTTTGTCTCAGGATCCCACTTCATGACCGGGGTGTAGACATATTCACCGTTCTCATCTGTTGTCACGCGATAGAGGTCAAACTCTTGCTGGTGCGTGGGTAAGAACTTATACAGATTAGAGTTCCATGTGAGGTCTATCTGATAGAAATTACCATTCAGTGGGTCATCAGGCACAGGAATGTTTGTTTCACTGGCCTGCCCATCAAGGACAATGGCATAAATACCAGAAATAGGTTGGTAGCCCACATAATTACGATTATACTGAACAAAGTCCTGGGTTCTGGCCGCATTTCCTCTACTTGCCCAGTCGGTCAGTCGTCTGTCAGGAATCAAGAACATTAAGTCATGAACTGTTTCAGCCTCGCCTGATTCACCAGTCATTTTGAAACCATGTCCCTTACCCTCGGCGGTAAGCACTGAGATGCAGTCGTGAATCACCGACGGTGTCTCGCCCCGACGCATTTGAATCAGCACATCAGCCAAAGTCTCACCATTAGTTCCTTCCGCTGGGCTGAACTGCTCAAACATGTGATAAAATGGATACATTGAACTAGAGGCAATTGCATTATTCGAACTCGCTTCCTGATCGTAATAAGTATTGTCCGAATAATAATAGTATGGATAGTTGTAATATCCATTAACATTCCCCCACCAATCCCAACTATTAGGATTCTTAAACATTCTTGCTTGCCCCTTGGAGAGGAAGAAGAAGCGGTTCAAATCATCAACATTTAATTTGAACAATGTACCAGCAAGAGCAGTTCCTTCATTAGTGCGAACCGACTGGGACACAACACGAACAGACTTAATGGCCTGCGCAAAATAGCGACATAGGTTCTCATAGGCATTGCTACCCTGTGTGGGATAGGGCGTGGATGCACTATAAGAGTCTTTTTCTTCGATTAAGAGCAATGTGTAACCTTGTTGTGTCGGCTTGTATTGGTCAAGGTCAAACCTGCGATTGTTTGAATAACCAATTTGCTCAATAGTGCCAGGAATATTCCAACCATAAGAATCAACATATGAATAATTATTTCCACTCCGAGTAATTTGTCCAACACCCTGGTAGGCAACATCACCCTCTTGAGTTCCCGTGCCATAATTAACAACAGAACCCGCACCTGAGGTCTGGTCGGCAGTATAGCCGCGGTACCAAATGCCTGGCACTTGGGGATCCATGTAGACCTTGCGGATAAGTGCGATGGCGCGAGCGGCAGACAAGTCATTAATATTATCACTTACATAAACGACATCGGTCAGTTTTCCCTCACGTTTTTCCGCACGGTTGTTCTCATCCGTATTAGTGATGGGCCAAGTGTACGTGATTTTCGCCAAGTCCTCTGTCTGAAGAGAGACATAAGCCGGAGTTGTCTGTGCGTTCACTCCTAGCCAAGAGGTGACGGCTAATGCAGAGAGCGTCAGTAGTTTTAATTTTAGTCTCATAAGTTTTTAAGTTTTATTGTTGAATAGCATAATAAGTTTTAATCTCATTGGCATACCGCTCATGAGGGCGTTGATAACGCGTTGGATGAATTTTGCCGCGAATGATCCTTGATAATTATTCATAAAAATCCAGCCATGGATAGTAATATGTTTTAATCGCTCATCGTAGCAATGTGTTACTAAGACATGTTATCCATGCCATGCCGTAGCGTCAGGTTGTGTTAATGAAAAAATGTTTTAATCATTTTTCTTCACTGTGCCTAGCCGGTCGCGTCGTCGCTGGACTCTTGTCCCCGTCGATCGGGACATCGCCACCTTATATTATATAGCAACCACGCATGCCGCTCGAAGCCAGTGTCCGCCATCACCCCAGGCAGGATTATGACCTATCGGTAATTTTGGACTGCAAAGTTAATGAAAACACCAAAGACAACAACCTATCTACTCAAAAGTTGCGCATATTCT
>Ga0310691_10004174_pt1 | contig 16514 bp, 17 predicted proteins | sample 176DNAGHGlowgp2_FD_203887 | JGI IMG/M metagenome (GOLD analysis project Ga0310691, IMG submission 203887) | Sheep rumen microbial communities from Palmerston North, Manawatu-Wanganui, New Zealand - 1766 DNA GHGlow gp2 (v2) (version 2) | ecosystem: Host-associated > Mammals > Digestive system >...
TTCAAGCGAGAATTAATGTTTAAGGAAAAAGTAAAAGGATTGGCTTGTCCACGAAGCATTGATTTTAATAGTGCAGAAAGCCTTAATGAATATCGGGACTACAATCTCAATAAACGCTTATCTGCATCTCAATACGTTCGTAAAAACTTGGGGGTTGATGAAAGAACTTATTCTAATGGCGAGAATGCGTTCAAGTATTTCACTGATTCCATTCAGGCGGGCGGACTCTACATTTTAGATGAACCAGAGAACTCTATGTCCGTTGAAATGCAAATGAATCTGGTGAAATATATAATAGGAATGGCCAAATTTTATGAATGTCAGTTTATCATTTCTACACATAGCCCGTTCATTCTTTCTATACCAAATGCTCGTATATATGATATGGACAAACTTCCTGTTTCTACATGTAAATGGTCTGAGATTTCGAATATAAGAGCCATCTTTGATTTCTTTATGGAACACAAAGATGAATTTCAATAACCATCAAAAATAAACAATTATGGCACTCTGGAAAATTTTAGTGAAGAACAGCGGAAACGCCGCTTGTAAGAACAAAAGTCAGAAACTCGAAAAGGGAATGTTCGTCGAGACGAGCACCGCTACTTCTACGCCGCCTCTCAGTCAGAGACAGAATCATCCAATGATCATTCAGCTCTTCAGGAGCAAGTATGGTATCGAGATTGAACCAAGCCACATGAATATGTCTTATTTCTCATGCGAAAAAATGTAATTGAATCATCTGCACTTGCTTCCAGCTGTTGGCAATCCATCTGTTATACTCAGCTGCTATATCCTCATTGAGGATGCAAGCCTCTGATGACATGGCACATATCTTGTGTCTGATGTCCTCAAACAGCTGCTCTTTTGTTTCACCGCTCATGAGACAAGTCGTGACGCCACCATTCTGACTTGCATTGTTCAGGTGCTCGTTCTTCCATAGAATTGGCTGGAATTTGATATATAGATGACAGTTGTTTTTACTGTTTGCTGACCTCGGCCTCGGCACCGAAGAGGTACTGCGGCTGATAGCCCCCGTAGTCCACCACGATTTTCTCGAAGACGATGCCGGGATGACAGGGGTGGAGCGTGAGGGTGTGGACGGCACCGGAGCCGACAGGCAGCTCGACCACCTTCTCTACGATGCGGCGGGCGATGGTGGGATAGAACACGGAGTACATGTATGGCTGGCGGTCGACGAGCGTGCTGTTGATGTTGACGGTCTGTGGTGCCGAGCCGTCGAGGCTGACGGTGTACTCATGGCCACCCACGTTGAGGAAGTCGAGCGTCGACTTCACCACGACATGCACCTTGACGCGGCTGACGCTGTCAGGCAGGGTGAAGCGGTAGCCCAGTGTGGCGTCGCCCGTCGGCTGCGTGTAGGGCGTCAGGGCCACGGCGCTGCGTGTGCGACCGTAGCAGGGGTAGACGGCCCACTGGGTGCCCTGTGAAGCGTGTGCCTCGTAGTAGTGCTCTGCCTCCATGGCAACATAGCCCTTCCTGTCGGCCTTGAAGCTGAAACCGCCAGGCGTGCCCATGTCCACGGTCTGCGTGGCGGGCAGGCGGTCGGCGGGGAAGTTGTCGTTCCATGAGCGGTAGCCTATGTGCTTCTGCGTCATCATGCCACGCCACTTGCCACCGGCTATGTCGTTGTTGTAGGCAGCACAGAGCAGCGAGTCGCGCTGGAAACACACCTTCACCCGTTCCGCCCATGTGTTGGCATCGGGGTTATGGCGCTGGGCCATGTAGTGGTTCATGGCCTGGGCATAGTACATGTCGCAGAGGTTGGCCATAGCCTGTACGGGGAAGAGGATGAGCTGTCGATAGAAGTCGTGGTACCGCTCAGGCATGTCGAGGTAGAGACGGAGGGCACGGGTCTCCAGACGCTGGTACTCGTCGGCCACCGTCTTCCATTCGCCACTCTCCACGCTGTAGGTCTGGGCGTCGAGCATCTCGGGCGTGACGCGTGCCATGTACTGGCAGTTCTGGTTGTAGATGTCGGCCGCCTCGGCCACGCTCTCGGCAGGCAGGCCGCTGAGTGCCTCGTGGAAGAAACGGCGGGTGTGGTCGCTCACCGTCTGCTGGCTGTAGGCCTTGGGGTCCCATGCCATGTCCATGAACAGCTGTATGGGGTACTCCATGGGTTTCAGGTCGCCCACGTTGAGTATCCACAGCTGGTGGATGCCGAAGTCGTAGGCCAGCGACAGCTGCTCGAACATCTGCTGCGTCTGTGTGACGTTCAGCCACTTGGTGTTGCGCGGCGCACCGACGTAGTCCACGTGGTAGTAGATGCCCCAGCCGCCCTTGCGCAGGCGCTCGCGGTCGTTGGGCACACGGCGTATGTCGCCCCAGTTGTCGTCGCTCAGCAGGATGCACACGTCGTCGGGCACCCGCAGGCCAGCGTCGTAGTAGTCCTGCACCTCTTTATATAAGGCCCACACCTGGGGCGTCTCCTTGGCCGGGCGCCCTGTGACCTGCTTGATGATGCGTCGCTGGCTGTCAATGATTCGCTCCAGCAGTCTGGTGTCGGCCTCGGCGCTCATGGCCTCGTCGCCGTCGCCACGCATGCCGATGGTGACGATGTCGTCGGTGCCCTTCATGCGCTCGATGCCCTCGCGGAAGAAACGGTCCAGCTGCTGCTGGTTCGTCTGGTAGTTCCATGGCCCCCATTCTGAGCGGCGCCGCGCATACTCCTGGTGGTTGCGTGCCATGGGCTCATGGTGGCTGGTGCCGATGATGACGCCCATCTCGTCGGCCGTCGTGCTGTTCAGCGGGTCGTCGGCATAGAACGCCCACGACCACATGGCAGGCCACAGCATGTTGCCCTTCAGTCGAAGGATGAGCTCAAACATCTTGGCGTAGAAGTCGTGGCCGCCATAGCCGGTGCCGAAGGTGTTCTTCACCCACGAGGTGAGGCAGGGTGCCTCGTCGTTGAGGAACAGGCCGCGCCAGGCCACGGCAGGCTCGCCGTCGGTGTAGGTGCCGTTCTTCACGAAGAGGGCGTCGTGGCGCTCAACGGGCACGTCGGCCCAGTAGTACCAGGGCGAGACGCCCATCTGCCGGCTCAGCTCGTAGATGCCGTAGATGGTGCCGCGGCGGTCGCTGCCGGCAATGACGATGCGCTGCTGTGGCTGCACGTCGATGGTGAACATCTCGCGCTTGCCGCGCAGCTGCCGCTCGTAGTCCTTCACCTGTGCCACCTTGCCCACGGTGCCCACCACGATGCGGGCCTCGTCGGCCGTTGTGGTCAGCGTCGCCTCGGTGCCGCACACCGCCCGCAGGTCGTTCAGCAGGTTCTGTGCAGCCAGGCGCACGCCCCGCTCGTCGGCATCGCTGACAAAGACGGTAACGCGCCCACCGGCATTGAGCTGCCAGTCGCCCGACACGCCGTTCACAAACTCATCGGCAGCCCTTGCTGCCAAGGTTGCCATGCAGAGCACGGCCAGACACATCATCAGCTTTTTCATAGTGGCTGCAAATTTAGTCATTTCGTTTCAATCTCTCGCTATTCTAGCTATAAAAAAACGAAATAATACACAAATAGCAAAAACAATGAAATGAAATAAAAAAACATTTTGTACCTTCGCGGCGTGTTACTACACATGAGCGAAAAAGATAATGAACATAAGAGCATATTCATTAATAGGCATCCTCGCGTTGGTGTTCGCCTTTATGACTTCATGCGGGCAGGAAGAGGTGGCCGAGACAGCGGCCCCACCAGTGCCACTGAGTATTGAGCAACAACGGCTGGAGGCCATCGGCCGCCTGGACAGCACGTCGCTGTGGATACTGACCCGCCCGGAAGACATGGCGGGCCACGACGGGCTGGACACGCTGACGGCGGAGGCCTGGATACTCGTCGAGGCATCCCGGGGGCTGGTCATCAGCGAGAAGAACGCCGACCAGCGGATGTACCCCGCCAGCCTGACCAAAATGATGACCTGTCTGCTGGCCCTGGAGCATGGGCACCTGGACGACACCATCAGGCTGACTAGGGATGTGTTCGTCACCACCGACTGCCACGTGCGCCCTGGCGACAGCTATGTGGCCAGGGACCTGTTGAACGAGATGATGCTGTTGAGCGACAATGTGGCGGCCTACGCACTGGCGGCACACGCCGCCGGCGACACGCTGGCCTTCTTTGACATGATGAACCGCAAGGCGGACTACTTAGGCATGAAGGCCACGCACTTTGCCAATGCCAATGGCATGCCCAACGACAGCAACTACAGCACGGCACGCGACCTGCTGCGTCTGGCACGCTATGCCATGTGCGACACGCTGTTTGCCAGCATCGTCGGCACGCCCTTTCTTGACGTTCCTTTGACCGACGGGCGTCACCAGCCCTGCAAGAACACCAACGTCCTGCTGGAGAATTATGAGGGTTGCTTCGGCATCAAGACCGGCTATACCCGCAAGGCGGGTGCCTGCCTGGCCTCAGCAGCCACGCGTGGCGGCATCACGCTCTACCTTATCCTGCTGAAGAGCAGAAACTACGCCACACGCTTTCCTGAGTCAGCCTTGTTGCTGGACTATGGCTTCAGCGTCATTGACGGCTATCGCTGGCGGCAGCTGCTCATGGGACCGGTGCTGCAGGCGATGGAGGGACTGAAGCGCCTACACCGCTGATGCGCTCGTACACCCTGACATAGTCTATCTCGTAGCGCAGGGGCAATGCCGCGTCGTCAATGTCGCCGCCGTTGTCGCCACCCAGTGCCAGGTTCAGCAAGATGTACTGAGGGTGGTGGAAGGGGTTTTCGTACTTGCCGATGCTGCCGTTCTGTGTCGATGACAGGGGAATCTCGTTCAGCAGCTCGTCGTCCAGATAGAGCCGAATGGACGTCTCGTCCCAGTCCATGCGCCATACATGGAAACGCTGCGCCCACATGGGGTCACGACTGGTGAAGTGGGTGAAGGGCGTCCTGCTGCTGTTCCACACCGGCTGATAGGGGCTGTCGCTGCCCCATGCCGCGTTGGCAAGGATGTGTGGACGACCGTTGATGCGATAGAACTCCATGAGGTCCACCTCGCCGCACGAGGGCCACGGCATGCCGCTGCCCAGCGTCCAGATGGCGGGCCAGGAGCCGCCTGCCGTGGGGATGCGTGCCGACACCTCCAGCCGTCCATAGAGGAACGTGCGCTTGCCCTGCGTCGTCAGGCAGGCCGAGGTGTATTCGATGGTCTTGCGCTGTGCAGCCCAGTGACGGCTGCCGGGCCTGTAGGCCGGACTGGGCAAGCCCTGCTCGCGCCGGGCCTCAATGATGAGCAGGCCGTCCTGCTGCCAGGCGTTCTGTGGCTGATACCACTGGGCCTCGTGGTTGCGCACGAAGCCCTGCTCATAGTTCCATGTGCTGTCGTCGGGGCGTCCTGCCTGCGTGAACTCGTCGCTCCACACCAGCCGCCACTCCTGTGCGCTGAGGGAAAGCGGGAGGAGGAGAAGGAGGGGGAGCCTCCCCAAGCCCCTCCGAAGGAGGGGGAGCCTCCCCAAGCCCCTCCAAAGGAGGGGATGTTTAGTTAGATGGTGCATGTGTGATGGTGTTGGTTTCATGTGACTCGTCAGTACTGCCGTTGCCTAATAGCTGACGCGTCTGCTCCAGAATCTGAAGCAGCTCGTCCATGTGGGTGGCACGGAGCATGGCGATGCGCGTGGGGCGGAAGTTAGGGATGCCCTTGAAGATGGGCGTGGCAGCCAGATGGCGACGGGTGTGGATGATGCCACGCTGCTCGTCAATGCGCTCCACGTTGATGCGCAGCAGCTCCTCCAGGATGTCGAGCTTCTGGTCAAACGACAGGGCGGCCTCGTCAGTCTCGTCCAGTATATTCCTTATCTCCTTGAAAATCCACGGTGCGCCAAAGGTGGCTCGCCCCACCATGATGGCATCGACGCCATAGCGCTCGAAGGCCTGCCGGGCCGTCTCGGGCGAGGTGATGTCGCCATTGCCGATGATGGGTATGTGGATGCGCGGGTTGCGCTTGACCTCGCCGATGAGCGTCCAGTCGGCCTGCCCCGTGTACATCTGTGCACGTGTGCGCCCGTGGATGGTCAGCGCCTGTATGCCACAGTCCTGCAGCTGCTCGGCCAGCGTGGTGATGACCAGCTGCTCAGCGTTCCACCCCAAGCGCGTCTTCACCGTCACGGGCAGCTTCACCGCCTGCACCACCTGGCGGGTGATGTCGAGCATCTTGGGAATGTCCTGCAGCATGCCCGCACCGGCACCCTTGCCCGCCACCTTCTTTACCGGGCATCCGAAGTTCAGGTCGATGACGTCAGGACCGGCAGCCTCCACCATGCGGGCGGCCTCGACCATCGCGTCGGTGTCGCGTCCGTAGATTTGTATGCCCACAGGACGTTCCTCGTCACTGATGGTCAGCTTCTGCACGGTGCTCTTCACATCGCGCACCAGAGCCTCGGCCGACACAAACTCGGTGTAGACCATGGAGGCGCCGTAGCGCTTGCACAGCAGACGGAAACCGATGTCAGTGACATCCTCCATCGGTGCCAGGAATACGGGCTGGGGGCCAAAATCAATTGTTCCTATTCTCATGGATGAAAAGTTTGAGTGCAAAAGTACGAAAAAAATGGCAGGGAGTGCACTTTTTGCGGAAAAAAGGTACGCTGAAAGAAGATTTTTTTGTACTTTTGCAGAATAAAATACAAAAAGGCTTATGGCAAAGAACGCTGTTTGGCACGATGACTACTGGCTGCTGCTGATGCAGGCCTACCTGAAACGTCCCACGGGCGTGAAACCCCTCTACAGCCGCACGATGGTGGGGCTGAGCTTGGAGCTGCACATCGCACCCGGGGTACTGCAGAACCGCATGCAACAGATAGCACGGCTCGACACACCACGCATTGAGCGCATCTGGAAGACCTATTCAAAGGACTCGAAGCGCTTGGAGCGCGCCGTCAGTTTGCTGAGAAGCATGAAGGGCTTCGGCGCTGCCGACGAGTTCTATGAGGGCGTGGAGGTGCAGGAGACCTTCGAGCGCGACTTCCGCCCGCTGGAGCAGGACGAGCGCTTCACACCTGTCATGCTCATCATCATACTCGACCTGTACTACCAGCTGACGCCGCTGACGATGGTGCCCAAGACGCCTGAGGTGGTCGGCCTGGCGCGGCTGCTGTCGCTGAAGGCGCAGGACGTGGTGGAGGTGCTCGACGTGTACCAGATATGCGACCCGTACTTGGCCCGCAACGAGATAACCACCTCGGCGCTGCTGCAGCCTTGCCACCAGATATGGCAGCGACTCAGCGACAAGGAGCCACAGGACATCCATGTGCTGGCCGAACAGATGAAGGAATACTTCTTGAGTTAGGAGTTAGGAATTAGGAGTTGGAACAGATACAGATACAACAACAGAAGCAGGAACAGCGGCAGTTGCAGTCCATCACGGCACAGCAGCTGCTGGTGTCGCAACTCACTGAGTTGCCCCTGCAGCAGATGGAGGAGCGCGTGGAGATGGAGCTGCACGACAACCCCGCCCTGGAGAGGACGGTGAGCGACGAAGAGCCGCTGTCGTGGGACGCTCCGGCTGACACGCCTGCTGACGATGCAGCCAGCGAGGACTATGACACTCAGCGCGAGCGCGAGGAACGCAGCGACGCACTGGATGCCGCACTGGAAGGCATCGGCCGCGACGACGAGGACCTTCCCGTCTATCAGGGTGGACGCCCGTGGAACGACGAGCAGGAACAGGCGGTCTATGCCCAGGAACCATCGTTCTATGACGTGCTGATGGACCAGGTGGGAGAGCAGGAGCTGACAGACCAGGAACGCTATGTGCTGGAATACATCATACAGTCGCTCGACGACGACGGACTGCTGCGTACGCCGCTGGCCGACATCTGCGAACAGCTGGCCATCTATCACAACATCGACATCAACGAGCAAGAGGCCCTGCGACTGCTGAGGATGCTTCAGCAGATGGATCCGGCAGGCATCGGCGCCCGCTCGCTGCAGGAGTGCATGCTGCTGCAGATTGAGCGGCGACGGAACTCACACATGAAAGAGCTGATGCAGCGCGTGGTGACACAACACTTCGACGAGTTCACACGCAAGCACTGGAAACGTATACAACAGCTGATGAACCTCAGCGACGGCCAGGCCGACGAGCTGTTCGCTGAGCTGCGGCGCCTGAACCCCAAGCCAGGCTCTGCCATGGGCGAGTCGGCCGCGCGCTCGGAACACCAGATTATGCCCGACTTCATCGTCGACACACATGACGACGGTACGCTGAGCCTGCAGCTGAACTATGGCGACATGCCGCGACTGGAAATCTCGCAGTCGTTTGCCGACCTGCTGAAGGACTTCCAGACCAACCGCGACCACATGACGCGCCAGCAGAAGGAGGCACTGCTCTACACCAGGCAGAAGGTGGAGGCGGCCCACAGCTTCATAGATGCCATGGAGACCCGGCGCCAGACACTGCTGCGCACCATGAAGGCCATCATGAAGCTGCAGCGCCCGTTCTTCGAGGAGGGCGACGAGGAGCTGCTGCGCCCGATGATTCTGAAGGACGTGGCAGCGCTGACCGGGCAGGACCTGAGCACCATCTCGCGAGTGACGAACTCGAAATATGTGCAGACGCGCTGGGGCATCTTCCCGCTGAAGTTCTTCTTCAACGATGGCTATGTCACTGCCTCGGGCGAGACGCTCTCCACGCGCTACATCAAGTCTGCCCTCAAGCAGCTCATTGACAGCGAGGACAAGAGCAACCCCATGAGCGACGACGCACTGAGCGAGGCCCTCGAGCAGCAGGGCTTCCCCATAGCTCGTCGCACCGTGGCCAAATACCGTGAGCAGCTCGGCCTGCCAGTAGCCCGACTGCGAAAGTCGTAAATAGTAAATCCGTAAATAGTAGATTCCAGTGTCACGCACCAAAGCACTCATCACAGCAGCTAAGATGATTAGCATCATCTTCACCCCGTTCTACCTGCCACTGGTGGGCATCGCCATGCTGCTCACCTTCACCTTCATGAGCGAGCTGCCCCTGACCTACAAGCTGCTGCTGGCGACCACCGTCTATCTGCTCACCGTCTTCATACCCACCATCCTCATCTACCTCTACCGCCTGATGCGCGGATGGACGCTGCAGCAGCTGGGCGAGAAGCGGCACCGCATCGTGCCCTATGCCATCAGCATCGGCAGCTATCTGCTCTGCATCTGGATGCTGCAGCGCGTGCATGTCAACCACGAGATTATCAGCATCATCATTGCCGCCTTCTTCATCCAGGCGGCCAGCATCATCGTCAACTTCTTCTGGAAGATTTCCACCCATACGGCAGCCATTGGAGGCGTCAGCGGCGCACTGGTGGCCTACGGCATCCTCTTCGAGTTCAATCCCGTGGGGTGGCTCAGCCTGTCCATACTCATCGCAGGCATCGTCGGCTCGGCACGCATCATCCTGCGACAGCACAGCCTGGGGCAGGTAGTGGGTGGCTACTTCGTGGGCATCGTCTGCGCCTTTGTCTCTATAACATATTTATAATATATGAAACCCGTCATCAGCATCATCATGGGCAGCACCAGCGACCTGCCCGTCATGGAGAAAGCCTGCAAGCAGCTCGATGAGCTGCAAGTACCCTTCGAGGTGAACGCCCTGTCAGCCCATCGCACGCCGCAGGCCGTGGAACAGTTTGCCCGTGAGGCCGCCGGCCGCGGCATACGCGTCATCATCGCCGCCGCCGGCATGGCCGCCGCACTGCCTGGCGTCATTGCCGCCCAGACCACCTTGCCCGTCATCGGCGTTCCCATCAAGGGCATGCTCGACGGTCTGGACGCCCTGCTCAGCATCGTGCAGATGCCGCCGGGCATCCCCGTGGCCACCGTCGGCGTGAACGGTGCACAGAACGCCGCACTCCTGGCCTGTCAGATGCTCGCCCTGAGCGACGCTGCCCTGGCCCAGCGACTGGCCGCCCACAAGGAGGGACTGAAGCAGAAGATAGAGAAAGCCAACAAGGACCTGGCTGAGGTGAAGTATGCGTATAAGACCAACTAAAACGATGCCAGCTGAGGCCGTAAAAAGAAAGAACACATGAATCCACTGAAGAGGAGAAAGACTACCGTTGCCCACGTTGGCCCCCTTGCCATTGGGGGCGACAACCCGATAAGGGTTCAGTCGATGGCCACCGTCGACACCAACGATACTGAGGGATGCGTGGCACAGGCCAAGCGAATCATCGACGCCGGCGGCGAGCTGGTGCGCTTCACTACGCAGGGCACCCGCGAGGCACTGAACATGGAGAACATCTCACGGCGGCTGAAGGAGGACGGCTACACGCAGCCCTTGGTGGCCGACGTGCACTTCAACGCCAATGTGGCCGACGTGGCCGCACGGTATTGCGAGAAAGTGCGCATCAACCCTGGCAACTACGTCGACCCGGCACGCACGTTCAAGCACCTGGAGTATGCCGACGAGGAGTACGCTGCCGAGCTGCAGCGGCTGGACCAGCGACTCGTTGGCTTCATAAATATATGTAAGGAGCACCACACCGCCGTGCGCATCGGCGTGAACCACGGCTCGCTCAGCGACCGCATCATGTCACGCTATGGCGACACGCCGGCAGGCATCGTCGAGAGCTGCATGGAGTTCCTGCGTATTTTTAAGCGCGAAGGGTTCGATGACGTTGTCATTTCGATTAAAGCCAGCAACACCGTTGTCATGGTACAGAGCGTGCGCCTGCTGGTGCAGCAGATGGACAAAGAGGACATGCACTACCCCTTGCACCTCGGCGTCACCGAGGCTGGCGAGGGCGAGGACGGTCGCATCAAGAGCGCCCTGGGCATTGGCGCCCTGCTCACCGAAGGCATTGGCGACACCATCCGCGTGTCGCTCTCAGAGGAACCCGAGGAGGAAATTCCCGTGGCTCGCAAACTGGTGGAGCTGGTGCCCCTTTGTCCCCCCTTGGACGGAGAAGGCCAGGAACGGATGTGGATAGAGGACGACACCCTGCATCTGTGCATAGACGCACCCGACTGGGAGACGTTCCAGCTGAAGGCCGCCATGTCAGCCGGCTCGGCACTCATCGACCGCAAGGCCACGAAGCTTTGCTTACAGACTAATTTCCAAATCTCAAATCTCAAATCTCAAATCTCAAATCTAGAGGATGCAATCCTGCAGGCTGCACGTATCAAGTTCACCAAGACGGAGTACATCAGCTGTCCAGGCTGTGGGCGCACGCTCTACAACCTTCAGGACACCATCAAGCGCATCAAGGCAGCCACCAGCCATCTGGTTGGGCTGAAGATTGGCATCATGGGCTGCATCGTCAACGGCCCAGGCGAGATGGCCGATGCCGACTATGGCTACGTGGGGGCTGGGCGTGGCAAGATTTCGCTCTACCGTGGCAAGGAGTGCGTAGAGAAGAGCATACCTGAGGCGGAGGCAGTGGAACACCTGCTGCAACTCATCGAGAACGACCGGACGGCACAGCAGGGCAAGTAATAAAACGAAAAAAAAGTATTTTTCGTTTTGCATTTTACTCGCTTATTCGTACCTTTGCACCCTCAAAAGTAAAACAAGGATAACTATGGCATATTTCTTTTCATCAGAATCAGTGTCGGAGGGACATCCCGACAAGGTAGCCGACCAGATAAGCGACGCCATCCTGGACCAGTTCCTGGCCTATGACCCAACGGCGCGCGTGGCCTGCGAGACGTTTGTCACCACGGGACAGGTGGTCATCATGGGCGAGGTGCGCAGCGAGGTGTATATCGACCTGCAGACCATTGCCCGCAACACCATCAAGCGCATTGGCTATACCAAGGCCGAGTATCAGTTTGACGGCGACTCCTGCGGCATCCTCACCGCCATCCACGAACAGAGCGCTGACATCAACCAGGGTGTTGACCGCGCTGAAGAGGACGAACAAGGTGCTGGCGACCAAGGCATGATGTTCGGCTATGCCACCAACGAGACGGAGAGCCTGATGCCGGTGAGCCTCGACCTGGCCCACCTGCTGATGCGCACGCTGGCGCAGATTCGCAAGGAGGGCAGGCAGATGACCTATCTGCGCCCCGATGCCAAGAGCCAGGTGACGGTGCAGTACAGCGATGAGGGACTGCCAGAGCGCATCGACACCATCGTGGTGTCGACCCAGCACGATGAGTTCGCCGACGAGCAGACGATGCAGGACACCATCAGGCACGATGTCATCAACATCCTTATGCCTCGTGTGAAAGAGCAGATACATTCGCCTAAGGTACTGGCACTCTTTGGCGATGACATCAAGTACTATGTCAACCCCACGGGCAAGTTTGTCATCGGAGGTCCTCATGGCGACACAGGCCTGACCGGACGCAAGATTATCGTTGACACCTATGGTGGCAAGGGGGCTCACGGCGGCGGCGCCTTCAGCGGCAAGGACTCGTCGAAGGTGGACCGCAGCGCAGCCTATGCCGCCCGCCACATTGCCAAGAACATGGTGGCAGCTGGTGTGAGCGACGAGATGCTGGTGCAGGTGAGCTATGCCATCGGCGTGGCCAAGCCCATGAACATCTACGTGAACACCTACGGGCGTAAGCATGTGGACATGACCGATGGCGAGATAGCACAGCGCATAGAGAAACTCTTCGACCTCAGGCCGAAGGCCATTGAGCGCTCGCTGAAGCTGCGCCAGCCGATGTATCTGGAGACGGCTGCCTACGGCCATATGGGCCGCCAGCCGGAGGTGGTGACGAAGACGTTCACCAGTCACTACCATGAGACGAAGACCATCAGCGTAGAACTCTTTACATGGGAGAAGCTGGACCGTGTGGACGACATTCGACGGGAGTTCGGCCTATGATGTCGACAGCACTGGTTCAGTGACCTTTCATGTCGGGCAACCGGCAGAGGGGGAGCTGGGCACGCCGCGACCCTATAGTGTTGGCCGCGACGACGGCTTGTCGGCGCTGCTGCTGGTTTGCTTCGTGTCGCTCATCGTGGTCATGGCCACGACGCGCCGCATAGCCAGCAGACAGCTGAAGGAGTTCTTCTTCCCCTCGGCTGCCGACGACTATGGCGGCCAACAGCATGCCATGCCGCTGCTGTTGTTTTTGGCTACCATCAACTGTGTGATGATGGGCGTGTGCTCGTTCATCTATGCCGACAGCCATGTGGCGGGACTCTTCACCGTCAGCAGCTCACTGACTGTCACCGCTATCTTCTTCGGCCTCTTTGTCGTCTACTTCGCGCTGAAGTGGTTGGTCTATAACGTAGTGAACGGCATCCTCTTCGGCGGTAAGAAAAGTTTACAATGGCAGCAGGCCTACCTCTTCCTCGTCGCCATGGAGGGGGTACTGATGTTGCCTTTGGTCCTGATGGTTGTCTTCCTGGGGTTGTCGGTTGAGAAAGCCTTCTATTACTTCGTTTTTGTTCTTATTTTGAACAAAACGCTGGCATTTTATAAGAGCAGAAGCATCTTTTTTAGACAAAAGATTCTTTTTTTACAAAATATTTTGTACTTTTGTGCCCTCGAAGTGATGCCTCTTTTCGCCTTTGGCGGCATTTGGCTTCTGCTGACACAGTTTTTGAAAGTAAATTATTAGGACATACTGATGATTAAAAAGATTCTGGTCTCACAGCCAAGACCCTCGAGCGAGAAATCGCCCTATTTTGACATTGCTGAACGTTTCGGCCTGGAACTGGTGTTCAGGCCCTTCATCAAGGTTGAAGGCCTCACGGCTCGCGAGTTTCGCGCCCAGAAGGTAAACATCCTCGACTATACGGCCGTGGTGTTCACCTCGCGCCATGCCATCGACCACTTCTTCACGCTGGCCAAGGAGCTGCGTGTCACCATCCCTGAGGACATGAAGTACTTCTGCGTCACTGAGACCATCGCGCTCTATATTCAAAAGTATGTGCAGTACCGCAAGCGCAAGGTGTTCTACGGTGCCACAGGGCGTGTGGATGACTTGCTGCCCACCATGGTGAAGCACAAGACGGAGCGCTACCTGGTGCCCATGAGCGACGTGCACAACGACTCGCTGACACTGCTGCTCGACTCTAAGAAGCTGCAGCACAGGGAGTGCGTGATGTATAAGACAGTGAGCAACGACTTCACCGACGAGGAGGTAAAGAACTTCGACTACGACATGCTGGTGTTCTTCAGCCCCTCTGGCATCGAGTCGCTGATGAAGAACTTCCCTGACTTCAACCAGGACAAGATAGCCATTGCCACCTTCGGGCCTGCCACGGCGAAGGCCGCACAGGATGCAGGGTTGCGCCTTGACCTTGAGGCTCCTACCGAGAAGTATCCGTCAATGACGGGTGCCCTGCAGCACTACCTGTTGATGCAGGAGGATTAAGCCCAGGCATTCGTCCCAACAGCCACCGACGTTCACGTATATATACGGACATTGAAGGAACAAGGCTTTTCAAAACAAGAGCGCATCGTCAGCCAGAAGCTGATTGACGAGCTGTTTACAAGCGGTCAGAGTCATTCACTGACCGCTTTCCCGTTGCGTGCTGTCTACTTGGTTCGTGATGGTCAGTGCCAGCCCTCAGTCGCTCCGCAGACCGTGCAGCTGTTGCTCACTGTGCCGAAGCGGCGCTTCAAGCACGCCGTCGACCGTAACCGTGTGAAGAGACAGCTGCGTGAGGCCTACCGCAAAAACAAACAGCTGCTGACGGGTAGCGTTCCCGACGGGCAGCTGTTGACACTGGCCTTTGTGTGGCAGACGGACAAGCACCTGCCTTCAGCCGAGGTGGAGAAGCGTGTCACCAATCTGATGAAACGCATTGCTGCCACACTGTGACGGCCAAGCGATAAGGGGACATCGTCCTGGTCTTTACGGCACGGGGTCGTAGCCGGACCCACCCCAGGGATGACAGCGCAGGATGCGGCGCACACCCAGATAAAGACCTTTAAAGGGGCCATACTTCTGTATGGCCTCTTTTGTGTATTGCGAACAAGTGGGCGTGAAGCGGCAGGCGGGCGGCGTGAAGGGGCTGATGCACCGCTGATAGAACAGGATAGGCAGTAGCAACAGCCACTTCAGTGGCCAGCACACGACATGCCAAATGCACTTCACGACTTGCATCAGGCTACGGTCACGAGATAGTAGTTCTTCTTGCCACGCTGCACCAGCAGGTATTTGCCGTCGATGAGGTCGTCGGCAGTGATGGCGCGGTCGTCGGCCAGCTTCTCCTTGTTCAGGCTCAGGGCACCGCTCTTGAGGAATTCCCTGATTTCACGCTTGCTCTGGAACACGTTGGCCGTGGTGGTCAGCAGCTCAGAGGCCACCTGGCCCAGCTGGTCCTTACCGATGGTAAACTGCGGAACGCCCTCGAAGACGTCGAGGAACGTCTGTTCGTCCAGCTTCTGCAGGGCCTCCTTCGTGCTCTTGCCAAAGAGGATGTTGCTGGCCTCAATGGCCATGTCGAGCGCCTCCTGCGAGTGTACCATCACCGTCACCTCCTCAGCCAGGCGCTTCTGCAGCACGCGGCGGCCGGGGTCCTGGCGGTGCTCCTCGACGAGGGCATCGATGACATCCTTCTCCAGTGACGTGAATATCTTGATGTAGCGCTCAGCGTCGTCGTCGCTGACGTTCAGCCAGAACTGGTAGAACTTATAAGGCGTGGTACGCTTCGGGTCGAGCCAGATGTTACCGCTCTCCGTCTTGCCGAACTTCTTGCCATCGCTCTTCGTTATCAGCGGGCAGGTCAGTGCGAAGGTCTCCACCTCATTGCCCAGCGTGCGACGGATGAGCTCGGTGCCCGTGGTCATGTTGCCCCACTGGTCGTTGCCGCCCAGCTGCAGCTTGACGCCATAGTGCTGGTAGAGGTACAGGAAGTCATAGCCCTGCAACAGCTGGTAAGTAAACTCAGTGAAGCTGAGGCCGTCGCGTGCCGTGCCGTTCAGTCGCTGCTGCACGCTCTCCTTCGCCATCATGTAGTTCACGGTGATGTGCTTGCCCACCTCACGTGCGAAGTCAAGGAACGTGAAGTCCTTCATCCAGTCATAGTTATTCACCATCAGGGCAGCATTCTCACCCTCGCCCTCAAAGTCGAGGAACTTCGCCACCTGGGCCTTGATGCACTCCTGGTTGTGGCGCAGTGTCTCGTCGTTCAGCAGGTTGCGTTCCTGGCTCTTGCCGCTGGGGTCGCCAATCATGCCTGTGGCGCCTCCCACGAGGATGATGGGCCTGTGGCCACAGCGCTGCAGGTGACGCAGCATCATGATGCCGCAGAGATGTCCTATGTGCAGCGAGTCTGCAGTGGGGTCTGTGCCTAAGTAGGCCGTCACCATTTCTTTCTGCAACAGTTCTTCAGTACCAGGCATCATCTGTGCCAGCATGCCGCGCCAGCGGAGCTCTTCTACAAAGTTCTTTCTCATCGTATTATTTATAATATATGTAACTTGCGTTTTTGGGAGTGCAAAGTTACGGCTTTTCCACCTAAGAAGCAAAAAAAAAGCGAAAAAATTTTGCGGATTAAAAGTTATTGCTTACTTTTGTAGCCGAATTAAAACAGCTAAACAGACATGACACGTACAGCAAACTATTGGTGGTGGCGCTGCTCAGGAATCTAAC
>Ga0310691_10004175_pt1 | contig 16514 bp, 13 predicted proteins | sample 176DNAGHGlowgp2_FD_203887 | JGI IMG/M metagenome (GOLD analysis project Ga0310691, IMG submission 203887) | Sheep rumen microbial communities from Palmerston North, Manawatu-Wanganui, New Zealand - 1766 DNA GHGlow gp2 (v2) (version 2) | ecosystem: Host-associated > Mammals > Digestive system >...
TGGTGAGGACGCTTCTTCTGTGTGTTGCGTCCGTAGATACGGTCGATGCGTTCCTGCTCCTGTGCCTCACGCTCCTCTTGAGCTTCCACCTCTTCTTTTGAACGTTGATGCTGCAGTTGCTCCATGCCTGGGATGCTGGATGAACCGAAGCCAGTTGCCAGGACGGTGAACTTGACATTCTCGCCTAATGATGGGTCTTCTGCCTCGCCCCAGATTACCTCAATGTTCTTGTCGAGGCTCTCCATGAAGCTGTCAATCTCGTTGGTCTCTTCGATGAGCAGTGGTGCGTCTTTGCTCCAAGAGATGTTGAACAAGATCTTCTTTGCCTTAGATATATCGTTGTCATTAAGCAGTGGAGACTTCAGGGCATCGTCAATGGCATGCTTCAAACGGCGTTCACCACTGGCAATGCCAGTTGACATGATGGCAACACCTCCATTCTTGAGAATCTTCTTCACATCACGGAAGTCGAGGTTGATATTACCTTCCATAGTAATCATCTCAGCTATGCTCTTGGTAGCTACAGACAGAATATCATCGGCTTTAGCAAATGCTTCACGCATAGTAGTAATGCCATCAGTATAAATCTCACGCAGACGTTCATTGTTGATTACCAAGAGGGCATCAACATTCTTCTGCATTTCCTCTACACCTTCGAGGGCCTGCATAATCTTTCGGTTTCGCTCGAAGAGGAACGGGATAGTAACGATGCCTACGGTGAGCTTGTCCATCTCTTTGGCAATACGAGCTACCACAGGTGCAGCACCAGTACCTGTACCACCACCCATACCAGCGGTAACAAATACCATTTGAGTCCCGTCATTGAGGAGGTTGCGTATTTCTTCAATGCTTTCTTCAGCAGCTTCACGTGCCACCTTAGGGTCGTTGCCAGCTCCTAAACCTTGTGTGGTCTTTGGACCCAATTGTATCTTGACGGGAATCTCTGACTGGCGCAAAGCCTGCAGGTCGGTATTGCAGAGGGCAAAGGTAACATCATGGATACCTTCTTGATACATGTGCTTCACGGCGTTACCGCCACCGCCACCCACACCGATGACCTTGATGATTTTAGGGGTATCGTTGGGATTGGAATTGAAATCGAAGTGTACTATATTTTCCATAATGATAGTTTTTCTTTAGTTCATAGTATCGCTGGTGTCATCTGTGCCGAATAACTCTCCAGACAAACTGTCAAAGCCTTTCTTGAATCGGTTGAAGAAATTGTTCTTCTTGCGTTCACGTTCCTGCCGTTTACGTTCAGCTTCTTCTGCCTTTCGTGCTTTCTCTTCCTCACTTTCTCTAAGAAGGCGCTGGCGTTCTTCTTCGGCAGCTTTATCAGCCAGAATTTTGGCTTCCTGCTCCTTTAAGTCCTTATCGTTAGCAAACATGTCAACCTGTCCAGATGCTGGAATTTCGACATTTTCCTCTACAGGTTCTGGTTTGTCTAAACTACAGTTTTCCTTTCCTGCCAGTAGTAAACCAAACAGAGTGCAGAGGGTACCGTTACGCTTGATATCGTTACCATAGCCTCTCACTACATCGGGGATGAATTTGATGGTCTTGATTTTCATCCGATCATCGCGACAGATTTTCTTGAAAGCTTCTTCCAAGTTCTTGAGATTGCTGCCTCCGCCTGTGAAGAACACACCAGCTGTTAGCTTATCCTCATAGCCGGATATCTGAATCTGGTTCCATGCGTTGACGAGGATTTCTTCTGCACGTGCAGAAACGATGTCGTTCAGCAAATCTTTTGAGATAGCTTGTCCGTTGTCCAAAGAATATTCCTCGCTTTTGTCAATTTCTTCCTCTGCTACTAGTGCATCGCCATATAGCAGTTTGAATTGTTCAGCATCTTCATCGGCCATCTGGAGCGACACGATGTCTTGTGTGATGTTGGCACTACCCAATGGAATGACAGTGAGGTAGCGCAGGATATTGTTCTTGTAAACGCTCACAGTAGTCGTTTCCGCACCTATATCTACGAGGGCACAACCCAAACGACGGTCGGATTCTGTGAGAACGGCATTGGCCAATGCCTTAGGTGCCAACAGTATCTCGGCAACAGTTACATGTCCTTGTTGCAACGATAGTTCCAAGTTTTTCTTCATCATCTTCTTGGCAACGATATTGAGGAAGTGGGCAGTAATCTCTTTCCCTGCTACTCCTATTGGGTCGGGCACCAATCGGTTGTCAATCTTGTATTCCTGTGGCTCAACATCAAGGATGTCGAATTCATCATAAGGGTATGCCAGGTTCTCGTCGCTGATAGAGAACACCAGGTCTTCAGAGATCTTTTCCTCGCCCGTAACTGTACGGCTCACCTGATTCTCTATGGTGCGCAACGTCCTGCCCCCAATACCAACATATACTTTGGCGATAGTAGAATTACGAAGCTGGGTTTCCAGCTTTATAATAATGTCACTGAGTGCAGTCGCGGCTTTGTCAATATTGAATATCACTCCTTTATGCACAAATTGTGAGGCGTCGTCCTGTGCGAATGCCAGCACGGAGATGCTGCCATCGGTATCACGTTTACCAGCTATACCAGTAATTTTGGATGACCCTAATTCAATAGCCGCGATAAATTCTGTTGTTGCCATATATCTTAAAGTTTTATTTTCTCTTCGTACAAATGATTTGATTACTCAGTTCCACATTGATGCGCTCGTATTTGTTCCAACCAATCTTGTTGAGAGCTTTAGTATAGAATTTCTCTACACGACGCAGTTTTTTTTCATAGTCATCGAGTTGCCCCAGATAAATGATATGGTTGCCAACGCGAGGCACAATCTCTATGTTGCCACCAGTTACCACGTTGATTTGTTCTACTTGTGCTTTCCAGAAAGGATCATTCTGAAGAAATACCCCCAACTCATATAATTTGCTGGCACAAAAAGACTTTGATGCTTGCCCTGTCACTACTGTCAGGTGGAATGCATTACTGGTTACTTGAGGCATGATACTGCCTTTTTTGTCCACCAAGAAGTTCTCACCATTGTTATTGAATACATGTAGAACAGGGGTTTTCTGACTGATGTCTATCCGTATCTTTCCACTAGGAGTCTTGTAGCACTCTACATTGTCGATCAGTGGATTCTGACTAAGCTCTCGTTCCATAAGTAATGTACTCACACTGTCGATGTCCTTGCCAATAGGGTTGAGTCTCTTTTGTTTCAGTATGTCTGCCACACTGCGTGGGGTAAACAGGTCGGAGAATGTGGAATCTTTGGTGGTTACCTCTATCTCACTGCATACTAACCCTACCGGCTTCTTGTTGAAAACGGTGAAAGCGGTGCATAGATATGCGATGATCAATAGCATCACCAACGATAGCAATATTCTCATTTTAATGCTCATGCTTTTTCAAGTATATGAGTAAATTCATCCATTTTGTTGTCCAAATCGCCAGCTCCTAGGATGATGACTACCTGTCGTCCTCCTTGAGCCAGCAAATCTGCTACCTCGTCTTTTTTGCAGAGCGTCTTCTCGATCCCTGGGCGTAACAAGTCGTAAATCAGCTGACTCGTAACACCAGGTATGGGTTCCTCACGGGCAGGATATATGTCAGTTAGAATTACCTCGTCAAATAACGATAATGCCTTGGCAAACTCCTTATATAAATCACGTGTGCGTGTATAGAGATGAGGCTGGAACACCGCAGTAATTTTCTTGTCGGCATACAGCTCACGGATCGACTTAGCGCTTTGTGCAATCTCTGCAGGATGGTGAGCATAGTCGCTGAGCAATACTATCTTGTTGGTCTTGAGCTTAAAATCAAACCTACGGTCAACACCAGCAAAAGTTCTCATTCCCTCTCGAATTTCTTCGTCAGTCACACCATTGAGGTGTGCCAACGCCATAGCTGCGACACCATTTTCTATATTAATGCTTATGGGCACTCCTAACTGAATGTCTTTAATCTCAATGTCAGGGCCGATGAAATCGATAAAAATTTCACCATTACCAATGCGTTCGTTAGTTGCATGGAAGTCACCTTCACTACGAGCATAAGTATAAATCCTCACTCCTTCCTGTACGTTGGGTTGCAACGCTAGGCCTGTATGGATAAGCAATGCACCACCAGGCTGAATCAAACTAGTATAGTGGCGGAAACTCTCTAAATAAGCTTCGTAGGTACCGTAAATATCCAAGTGATCTGGGTCGGTAGCCGTCACCACACTCATATAGGGTGTGAGCCAGTGGAACGAACGGTCGAATTCATCTGCTTCAATAACTGTATAAGGACTGTTAGCTGAGAGTAACAGGTTAGTACCATAGTTTTTGGAGATACCACCTAAAAAGGCTGTGCAACCCACATGCGACTGATGCAACAAGTGTGCCAGCATTGTGGAGGTAGTGGTCTTCCCATGTGTTCCAGCTACGCACAGACCTTTGCTGTCACGTGTGATGAGTCCTAGCACTTGTGAGCGTTTCTTAACCTCAAAACCATTGTTGTTAAAGAAGCAGAGCTCTGCATGGTCATGGGGAATGGCGGGGGTATAGACTACTAATGTACTTTCCTTATCACGGAAGTCATTTGTAATTAGGGCTACATCCTCTTCGTAGTGTATCTGCGCACCTTCTTCTATCAGTCGTTTTGTAAGTTCCGATGGGGTACGGTCATAGCCCCCCACTAGCTTACCTTTTGAAAGGAAGTAGCGTATCAAGGCGCTCATGCCAATGCCACCAGCACCTACAAAATACACCGATTTTATATCTTTAATTCTTTTCATAATCTTTTCCTTTGCTCCTTTCAAACATTTTCCGTCATCCATCTATATATCATCCTTCAACCAACTTCAGCACTTCCTGTGCAATTATTCTCGCCGAGTTGGGTAATGCCAGTTTGGCGATGTTTTGTTGTAAGGAAGCTAACTTAGCATTATCTTTCACAGTAGCTAAAGCTACTGGTATCAGCTTCTCTTGTGCCTCAGCATCTTTCACATAGATAGCCGCATCTTTAGTTGACAAAGCCAAGGCATTCTTCGTTTGGTGGTCTTCTGCCACATTGGGTGATGGTACTAATATAACCGGTTTTTTCAATAAACAGAACTCTGAAATAGATCCTGCTCCTGCTCTAGAGATAACCAGATCTGCAGCTGCATAGGCTTTGTCCATTTCCTTGATGAAATCGGTAACAAATAGGTTGGGTATAGCTCCTAGGTTATTAGTAACCTCTTCCAGTTTTTTGCGGATTTCATCGATGTAAATCTTTCCCGTTTGCCAGATAACCTGGATATCAGGGTTGTTTTTGATAGTCTCGATGGCATTCATCAAAGTCTGGTTGATGGTTCTTGCTCCCAAACTACCACCCAAAATTAATATGGTTTTTTTGTCTGTGTTGTATCCAAAAGCCTGCAATGCCTCTGCTTTTGTATATTTGTTTGTCAAGAGGTTTTGGCGTACGGGGTTGCCTGTCATTATAATCTTATCGGCAGGAAAAAACTTCTCCATTCCCTCGTAAGCTACACAAATCTTCTTTGCTTTCTTAGCTAAGAGTTTGTTGGTGACACCTGCATAAGAGTTCTGTTCCTGTAAGAGAGTAGGGATGCCCATCATGGAAGCTGTCTTCAATGTAGGACCACTGGCAAAGCCACCCACACCCACAGCAACGTCAGGATTGAACTCCTTGATGATACTACGAGCTTTCCACTGGCTGCGGGCTATCTTCACTAACACAGCAAAATTCTTCCAGAGATGTTTCCTGTCGAAACCTGCAATAGGTAAGCCAATGATGCGATAACCTGCATCTGGCACTCTTTGCATCTCCATGCGTCCTTCTGCACCTACAAATAGAATTTCGGCATCTGGACGCAGTTCTTTAATAGCGTTGGCAATGGAAACTGCAGGGAAGATGTGTCCCCCTGTACCGCCTCCACTGATAATTACCCTTGGTGCCCTACCTTTTATTTCCTGTTTCGTATCCATTCTCTTTAGTATAAGGTAATTTATTACTCCATCAACGTATCATCGTTTGCCTCTTTCATTCCGGGCTCGAAAGCTGTTTGTGATTCGCTCACAGGAGTCTCAGCTGCCTCATCCATTTCATCAATACCTTCTTCATTAGCACTCAACTCAGTAGCTGTTTCAACCATCGCTTTCCTTTCTTCCTCCAGTTTGGCTGTATATCTGCTCACACTCAGTATCATGCCAATATAAGCACAGTTAATCCAAGTGGATGTACCACCCTTACTGATGAGCGGTAAGGGCTGTCCTGTTACAGGTACCAATCCTACTGCCACGCACATGTTAAACGTTGCCTGCATTACTAAAAGTAGAGCTATGCCCAAAACTAGAAATGCAGGGAATGTCCTGTCGCATTTCTGTGCTATCTTTCCCGTTCGTATCAATAGGCAAATATATAGAAAAACAACGAAGATTCCACCTACTAAACCCAATTCCTCGATAATAATGGCAAAAATAAAATCTGAGTATGCTTGTGAGAGGAAGTCGCGCTCAACTGAATTACCAGGCCCTTTTCCTATCACATTGCTGGTAGCAATAGCAATACGGGCATGAGCTACTTGTGCTCCATCACCTTGTATGTCATATTTTGCTGCAGGTACTCTCTCTTCTCCAAAGTTCATCAGACGATGCTTTACCGTAGTGAAACGGTGCCCCATAGGAATTTGTTCCAGTGTGTTGTCAGGAGTGACAGCGAGGAAACCCACAAACAATAGCACCATAGCTCCCAGCGATCCTCCAAGCATGATGATTTTTTTCAATTGGATTCTTCCGATGATCATCATAAGGAACACTGTGGCAAACAACAATGCACCTGTTGAATAGTTCTCAGGGACGATGAGGATGCAAACAAAGATGGTGATACCTAAGATCCACTTGAATGCTTGTGGACTTGCCCCTTCTTCAGTTTGTCCCTTTGACAAGAAAGCTGCTGTGAGGATGATGACCGCCATCTTAGCCAGCTCGGAAGGTTGGAAAGCCACTCCGAAGAAGGTAAGCCAACGTGCGGCACCATTTACACGATCGCCAGAGATAAAGCCCATTAACATGACTACTATCAGCATGATGACAGATACCAGTAACAATGGGTAAGCAAAGATGCGGAACCACTTGTAAGGGATGCTATGCATGAACCAAACGATGAACACGCCAAACATTAACAAGATGCTATGCTGGGTAATAGGCCCCCAATGACTCTGACTTCCATACGTCAAGGTGCTCGATGCACTGAACACTTCAGTGATGGATATTAGGCAGAGCATCAGGAATATCATCCAGATGACCTTGTCGCCTTTGAATATGGAGTTAATCAAATTCATATCTTATAAAGCCATTGCGTATTCTCTAAATTGGTTACCTCTGTCGGCCATGTTTTTGAACAAGTCGAAGCTAGCGCAACAAGGGCTCAACAATACAGTATCGCCAATATTAGCCATTCTAAAAGCAGCCTCCACAGCATCTTTCATGCCAGAATGAATATCGGCTACAGGTATGCCTAGGTGGTCGAAACTCTTATGCAACTTCTCATTGTCAACACCTAAATAGACCAATCCGATGCATTTCTCTTTTACCAAGTCCTCTATTTCTGTATAGTCATTGCCTTTGTCGGTTCCTCCTAAGATTAACACTGTTTTGGTGGTCATGCTTTGCAGGGCATACCAACAAGCATTGACGTTAGTAGCTTTTGAGTCATTCACGAATTTCACACCACGTATGGTGGTAATATATTCCAGTCGATGAGGCACTCCTTTGAAGTCACTCAGTGCCTGACGGATGTTTTCTTTACTGATTCCTGCTACGCTAGCAGATATACCTGCTGCTAATGAATTATAAAGGTTGTGCACACCCCTTAAAGCAAGTTTTTCTTGCTCCATATTGAACTCGATAGGCTTCTTTATATATACTTCCCCTTCGTTGGCATAGGCAATAGATCCTTCTTCCTTGATAGCAGAGAAGGGATAAAGTTGTGCTCTTAAGCCATATTTCTTGAGCTCCTCGGCTATAATAGGGTCATCTTTCCAATAAATGAAAGCATCCTCTTCTGTTTGGTTTTGAGTGATGCGCATCTTAGCATCCACATAGTTCTGCATTTTAAAATCGTAGCGATCCAGATGGTCGGGCGTAATGTTCAGCAAAACAGCGATGTTGGCACGGAAATCATACATATTGTCCAATTGGAAGGAACTAAGCTCAATCACATAATAGTCATGTTGCTCAGTTGCAACTTGCAGTGCTAAACTATTGCCGATGTTTCCTGCTAAACCAACATTCAGACCAGCATTCTTGAAAATGTGGTATATTAGGGAAGTAGTGGTTGTCTTGCCGTTAGACCCTGTGATGCACACCATTTTTGCATTGGTATATCTACCTGCTAGCTCAATTTCTGAGATGATAGGGGTACCTTGTTGTTTCAGCTTTACAATGATAGGAGCGGTGTCTGGGATACCAGGGCTTTTCACCACCTCGTCGGCATTGAGTATTTTCTCTTCTGTATGGTGTCCCTCTTCCCATTCGATGCTGTATTGGTTCAGTAGTTCTTGGTACTTGGGCTTAATAGCCGACATGTCTGAAACGAATGTCTCAAACCCTTTTGTTTTGGCAAGCACAGCTGCTCCAGCTCCGCTCTCTCCAGCTCCTAAAACGACTATTCTCTTCATAATTATCTTATCTTCAATGTGATGATAGTGATTGCTGCTAATACAATCGTCACAATCCAAAATCTTACTGTTATCTTTGCCTCATGAAGCAATTGCTCTGGTTTTTGGAACTTCACACTGCATCCTTGTTCTACCAAATCCATGCTTGTTCTGAAATGATCGTGGATGGGCGTGCGCTTAAATAAGCGCTGCTTCACGCCTCTTTTTTTCCCAGCTTTGTAGTAGTAGCGTTGCAGGATAACCGACAGGTTCTCTACAAGAAATACACCGCAAAGAATAGGCACGAGCAACTCTTTATGGATGATGATGGCAATAACGGCAATGATACCACCAATGGTGAGACTTCCCGTATCGCCCATGAACACTTGTGCAGGATAGGCATTGTACCACAAGAAACCTATTAATGCACCCACAAATGCCAGTATATATACTACCAATTCTTCCGATCCAGGAATATACATAATGTTCAGATAGGTGGCAAATTCGATGTGTGACGACACATAGGCTAGAATGCCTAATGTAACACCTATTATTGCCGAATTGCCAGTAGCCATTCCATCCATTCCATCGTTAAGATTGGCTCCATTAGATACTGCTGTCACAACAATGATAGTCATCAGAACGAACAATATCCAGCCACCTGTCTGTGCGTAATCACCCAAAAATCCCATGATATCGGCATAGTCTAGGTTGTTGCTCTTAAAGAATGGGATAGTGGTCTGCGTAGCCTTGATTTCTTTGGCGGCATGTACCACTACTTTCTCCTGCCCAGGTCGGGAAAGTTCGATGTTCTGGCGGATTACCACTTGTGGACTTAGGTAGAGGGTAAGGCCCACAATAAACCCCAAGCCTACTTGTCCAATAATTTTAAACTTGCCATGCAAGCCCTCTTTGTCGCGTTTGAATATTTTAATGTAGTCATCAGCAAAGCCCAATGCGCCCAACCATACAGTAGTGATGAGCATCAGGATCATATATATGTTGCTGAGTTTACCAATCAGCAGACAAGGTATGAGGATGGCGAAAATGATAATGACACCACCCATACTGGGAACGCCCACTTTTTTCACACCGAACGGATCAATATCGGCACTGCGTTGTGTTTCCGTGATTTGTTTTCTCTTCAGCAAATGAATAAACTTGGTACCCCAAATGCTGGAAATAAGAAGCGATAAAATCACTGCCATCAACGCCCTGAACGATGTATACCCGAATACGCCTGCTCCAGGGAAATTCAACTCTTTTAGCCAATCAAATAAATAATACAACATGACTTATTGTTCATTTAAAAATCTCTTTCAGTACCTCACGGTCGTCAAAGTGATGCTTAACCCCCTTGATTTCCTGATAGTCCTCGTGGCCCTTGCCAGCTACTAACACCACATCTCCTTTTTGTGCTAACATGCAAGCTGTGCGAATAGCTTCCTTACGATCAACAATGCTGATAGTCTTTTCCATGTCTTTTGCATCAAGGCCAGCCAACATATCGTTGATGATATCTTGTGGTTCTTCAAAGCGTGGGTTGTCGGAGGTAATAATCACTTTGTCACTACCTTTTGCAGCTTCTTTCGCCATAATAGGTCGCTTGCCCTTATCGCGATTACCACCAGCACCAACAACTGTGATAATCTGGCCTTTGCCATTCATCACTTCTTGCAGTGATGCTAGTACGTTAACTAGCGCATCAGGGGTATGGGCATAGTCCACAACTGCAGTAATACCTTTTGGAGAGTGGATGGTTTCCAAACGGCCTGCTACAGGGTAGAGCGTGCTCAATGCCACTAACACCTCCTCTTCGTCTTTACCTAATAGCACAGAAGCACCAAACACTGCCAATAGGTTGCTAGCATTGAATTTACCTATAAAATGTACGGCCACTTCGTGGTTGTTGATGTCGAGTAACATACCTTCTACATGACTTTCCAATACTTTGCCTTTGAAATCAGCTAGGCTTCTCAAAGAGTAAGTGTAAGTCCTAGATTTCGTATTCTGCAACATAACCAATCCATTCTTGTCGTCAAGATTAGTAAGGCTGAATGCGTTTTTAGGCATATCGTCAAAAAATTTCTTTTTGGCTTTCAAGTAGTTCTCCACCGTCTTATGATAATCCAAATGGTCGCGAGTGAGATTAGTAAAAATACCACCAGCAAACTTTAGTCCGCTAATGCGTTTCTGAGCAATTGAGTGAGAACTGACTTCCATGAATGCATATTTGCACCCTTCATCAGCCATGCGCCCCAGCAGCCTGTTGAGTGTAATAGGGTCAGGTGTTGTATGATCGGTAGGGATAGCCTCATCGTCAATGTAGTTACATACGGTAGAGAGCAGACCTACTTTGTATCCGAAACAGCGGAATATTTTATATAATAAGGTAGCAATAGTAGTTTTACCATTGGTACCAGTTACACCTACCAGTTCCAACTTTTCTGTAGGATAGCCATAGAAAGCATGTGCCAATTTCCCTACTGCATCCTCACTATCAGTCACTTGTATATAGGTAACGTGCGGGTTGAGCTCTTCTGGTACATCCTCGCAAAGTACGGCCACTGCTCCTTTTTCAATGGCACCTGGGATATATGTATGGCCATCCGTTTGAGTTCCACGCATCGCCATGAACAAGTGTCCCTGCTCAATTTTGCGGGAGTCAATGTTCACTTCTTTGATTTCAATGTCCGTCCCACCTATCACTTGTTGTGGTTGGATAGCTTTCAGTAATTCAGCTAATATCATAATATAATGATCAATGTTTAATGCAATTGCAATGCCACTGTTTGTCCCTTCAAGTATTTGTTACCAGATGGGATAGATTGTCTGGTCACTTTACCGACCCCAGCAATGTTCACCTTTAGTCCTGCTTTCTCGAGCAGGTAGACAGCGTCTTTGGCGCCCATGCCCACCACATTGGGCATGATACCAGTTTTGAGATTCTGTTGTTCTAGTTTCACACCAACAGAGTCTTCTTCTACTCGTCCCCAGCTTGTTTTTGATGTCTTGCCTTCTGTAGGTACATTTAATTTGCCTAGTACGTATGAAGTCTCCGCCAAGTCACCAGATTTTACATCGGGTATTACTACCGTCGTACTGTCAATAGCATTTTTCAGCTCATAACTCAGGTTCTTGGCAAACACACGCTCGGCGATCTTGCTGAATACGCTACCAGCCATCAAACCTCCAGAAGCGGGAAGGCCAGGTTTCTGGATAGAAACTATCAAACTATATTTAGGAGCATCAGCTGGGAAATAACCACAGAAACTTACCAAGTATTTTCTACCACCTGCCGTATAACCAGCAGCCCCTTGTGAAATCTGGGCTGTACCTGTTTTGCCAGCCACAGCAAACTGTTTACTGCCTGCAGGTTTCGCCAGCCCTTGGCTTACAACCTTCTCCAGAATTGTGCGAATTTTCTCCAATGTAGATTCGGATGCTATTTTCTCGCGTATCACTTCTGTTGGATACTCTTGAATTATCTGTCCATCTTTCACTGCAGCTTTCACAAACTTTGGACGTACCATTACTCCATCGTTAGCGATGGCATTGTAGAAGGTTAGAATGTTCAGGGGTGGTATCTGTGTCTCATAGCCTATGCTCATCCAAGGCAAGGTGGTTTTGGCAAAGTATCTTTCTTTTGGCCCTTTGATATTAGGCTTGCCTTCACCCGCAATCTGCAGATGCAGAGGTTCTGTGATACCCAATCTTTTTAGTCCATCCACAAACTTTTGCGGATTATCATAGTAGTATTGGTCGATAATGGATGATACACCAACATTTGATGATACTTCCAAAATTCTTGTGACGTCAATAACGCCATAACCGCCACGGTTCCAGTTGTGGTCTTTCATAGGACGCCCGTGCATCATCTTTACACCATTGCCCGTATCCACCTGGGTATCTGGTTCTATTTTACCATCCTCTAAAGCCACCATGATAGAGGCAGTCTTAAAGGTAGATCCTGGTTCCATCATATCACTGATGGCATTGTTGCGCATCTCGTAATATTTACCGTCGTTGCCTTTACTCATGTTCACGATTGCCTTCACCTCACCCGTCTTCACCTCCATCAGTACGGCTACGCCCACCATAGCATTCAACTCATAAAGTTTGTCTACCAATGCTTTTTCACAGATGTCCTGCATATCCACGTCAATGGTAGAGATAATGTCTGCTCCATCAATAGGCTCAATATCTGTGATATTCAAGTATTTATTCATCACCTTCTGGCGATGTGTCACACCTTTCTTGCCTTTAAGCAGGGTGTCAAAAGCCAGCTCTATACCATTCTTAGCACCCAAAGCAGTATCAGCATAAACATCGCCTATGGTACGTTGTGCCAATGAACCAAATGGTCTCTTACGATTGTTGGAGGCTACACCCTGCAATCCGCTACGATTCTTACCCAGGTTAAAGAAAGGCAGTTTTTGTACCTCTTTATATTGTATGTAGCTCACACGTCTTGGATAAATCCTGTAATAGCGGCTCTTGCGATTACGTCCGTTTTGTAAGTGCTGCTTGAAAGCTGCTGCACTTCTATCTGGGAAGATACGATGTAAACCTTCGCATATCTCATCTAGGTGGCTCTTGAACAAAGAGTCTTTCTTAGCTTGCTCTTTAGCTTTGCGATTCTCGTCAGGGTCACTTACCATGAAATCCATGTACAAGGAATATTCTGGTAATGAACTTGCCAGCAGTTTCCCGTCGGTGGAAAGTATATTGCCTCTGTTGGGATCCACCAGAACATTCTCTTTTACAAAGCGGTCAGCCACTTCGTTCCAATATCCTCTCTCCTTGAACATGATGATGGCAGCTTTAAGCACGATGCAAACCCCGACAGTAGCAAATAATACTACTATCAGGAAAAACCTTGTCATTATGCTCCTTTTATTTACTGCCATAATTATTTAATTGATATTGATAATTAAACTTTCCGCTATCCTTTTATTTAATTAAATAAGGTGGAGTAGTGGCGATTTCCAAATCACTTTGTTTTTTTTCTATATATTCTTGTATTTTCGACTGTCTGCTCTTCTCCATTAATTCCGAGCTTCTGGTCAAAGCATCATATTTCACATCGGTCAGCTCAACTTTCAGCTTGTCAAGTTCAATGAGCTGTTGTTGGCAAGAGTAACGATTGTCGATGTAAAAGAGTATGAGTACCATGATGAGCACCATAAGTTTCCACTGCTTACGGAACATCTCGTTGGCCAAGATGTCACCTCCTAAGATGTTGCTCAGCCAGCTACCCCATCTCTTTTTCTCCTTTTTCTCTTTTTTCTCGCTCTTTGCCATACGCAGTTTATAGTTTTTCGGCAATCCTCAGTTTGGCGCTTCTGCTTCTGGGGTTCCGTTCTATTTCTTCCTCTGAGGGTACAATTACTTTGTTGTTTACCAGAGCATATGGAGTATTAACTCTACCATAGAAATCTTTATCAGCCTTTCCTTCCACATTCCCTGTCTTCATAAGGTTTTTCACCATACGGTCTTCTAACGAGTGATAGGTAATCACCACCAGCCGTCCATGAGGTTTCAGTACCTGAGTAGCAGCTTGAAGCATTTCTTTCAAAGCTTCCATCTCTTGGTTCACTTCAATGCGTAAGGACTGAAACACTTTAGCCAACTCCTTTTTCTCCCTTTCTTTGTTGAAAAGAGGCTTGATTACTTCAAGAAAGGCGTTGATTGTGTCTAACTTCTGTACCTCTCGAGCTTTGCAGATGGTGTTAGCCAGTTTTCTGCTATTTTTTAGTTCCCCATAAAGATAGAATACATTAGCCAGTTTCTCTTCTGTGTAATCATTCACCACATCAGTAGCAGAGAGTCCTGCCCGCTTGTTCATCCGCATGTCCAATGGACCGTCGGCACGAAAAGAGAAACCTCGCTCACTCTCATCGAAGTGGTGTGAAGAAACGCCCAAATCGGCTAATAAACCATCTATCTGTTCCACTCCATAGTATCGCAGAAAATTCTGTAGATACCTAAAATTGCTTCTAACAAAAGTAAACCTTTTGTCATTTATGATGTTTTTCTCAGCGTCAGCATCCTGATCGAAGCTTAGTAACCGCCCACGTTTGTCCAGATGCTTTAGTATTTCTTTAGAATGACCTCCTCCACCAAAAGTAACATCCACGTATGTGCCAGCCGACTGAATATTCAGTCCTAGAATGCTCTGCTCCAGCAAAACGGGAACGTGGTAGATTTGTTCATCCTTCGTCATCATTCTTTCTCCCCTAAAAAGCCTCGCCTGGATAGGTGCCCAAAGTTTCTTCCAAAGCGTTGCTGAACTCTTCGTTGCTCATAAATGGTTGGTCAGCCGTTTCCTTGGCCCAAATCTCGATAGTGTTGTCCATACCAATAAAGCGGACATCACTCTTGATATTAGCCATCTGTAAGTAACGCTTGGGAATGAGTATTCGTCCGCTGCCATCTGGGGTCATCACTTCGGCCTCACTCACAAACTGGCGGAAAATATTCTGCTCTCTCTTACTCCATTTGTTCAGATTCCTGCGCAACTGGTCCTGTGTCTCTTTCCAAACGCTTCCAGGGTATAGCACTAGGCAGTTTTGGTGAACATCTTTGCGTAGCACTAGCCATTCATCGCCATCAGCTTGCAGCAATTTTCTGAAGCTGGAAGGGATAAATACCCTGCCTTTAGCATCTGTTTTTGCTTCTATATTACCTAAGAATTGTGCCATACTTACCTTGTTAATGATATTTGGGCGTAAAATTACACAATTCCCCACAATTCCCCACATTTTTCTACAACTTTTTTTGTAGAAAGTTTTCAACAGCCTTGTTGAAAACATATTTTGTTGATAATGAGCTATTTTTGAATGATTGGTTTTGGTGGGGCAAGTTATAAGAGATTTCTTTTTGTCACAATTTCTTTAAAATTTCTTTTAGATATCCAAAAGATAGTTTAAATTTGCACTCAAATCGTATAAATAATGGCTGACAACTCTGTCTTTTTGATTGATATAGACAAGGTGCTGAAAGAAAAGGCTCCTGACAAGGCGAAGTATATACCTCGTTTTGTGGTATCCTATCTTAAGCACATTGTGCATCAAGACGAATTGAACGAGATGCTGACGGAATTGGGTGATCTTCAAGGTGTAGACTTTGCCAAGCGTACACTTGAATTGCTTGACAACAAGATTGTAGTACATGGTGCAGAGAATCTGCCTTCTGACGACCGTTTTTACACTTTTGTATCCAACCATCCGTTGGGAGGGGCTGATGGCTTAGCTTTAGGAGCAGTAATTGGTGAGCATTATCAGGGAAAGATCAAGTTTTTGGTTAACGACCTGTTGATGAATCTCCATGGATTGGCTCCTTTTTTTATTCCCATTAATAAAACTGGTAAGCAGTCAAAGGATTTCCCTCGAAGGGTAGAAGCTGGTTTCGCTTCCAAAGAAAACCAGCTCATTATGTTTCCTGCAGGTATTTGCTCCAGAAAGCAGAATGGTGTCATTAAAGACCTTCCCTGGAAAAAGACTTTCGTTACAAAAAGCGTAGAGTATCAGCGTGATGTGATACCCATTTATTTTGATGGAAGAAATTCCGACTTCTTCTATAATTTAGCTAATGCGTGCAAGTGGTTGGGCATCAAATTTAATATTGCCATGCTTTATTTGGCTGATGAGATGTTGAAGAATAGGCATAAAACTTTCAATGTAACGATTGGCAAGCCTATCCCTTGGCAGACGTTCGACCATAGTAAGACCCCTAGTGAATGGGCACAATTTGTAAAAGAAATAGTTTATAAACTGAATATATCTTAGCAAGCCTGAAAAGACTGTATCAAGAAAGGTGACTGATTATGATAATGGAAGAAATTATTCAGCCTATCAGTAGAGATTTGCTGAAAGCGGAGTTGACTGAGGACAAGCGTCTACGAATGACCAA